>ENA-OREC01000431-OREC01000431.1-marine-metagenome-genome-assembly--contig:-NODE-431-length-16047-cov-11.354039_pt1 | contig 16047 bp, 7 predicted proteins | sample MGYA00248626_ERZ508543 | MGnify/ENA primary metagenome ERZ508543 (study PRJEB26211, sample SAMN05518279) | marine metagenome | isolation source: Puget Sound, Washington, USA | host: Bankia setacea...
ATGTAATTGTAGGTATAACAAGTACTTTCTGACATTTATGTTAACAGTAAAATATGTAGTCCACGTAGAGTTTAACAGGTCCACGTTGATATGTACTAAGGTATATAAAACATGGAATCAATTATTGCTATGTAACAGTAGATAATGAAGCAACAAACAAGTTATTCTATAACATAACTGGAATCAATAAATACCACTTATAGAAACGTTTACAGTCCAAACATGGTAACTTGCATAATGAAAACTTTAACAATTTAAAACCACCTAAAAATAACTTAAAAGACCAATTAGACTGTATTAAGACCAAGCAGTTTAAATCCAGTTTGCAATATTTAGTCAACAATCAGTGACCATATTCAGCCATCGTTAACTAAGAACGGTTTCCAATGATCAGAGAGTCACAGGTTTACTTGTTAATGAATAGTTGTATAGCATGTAGTGTATGTATTTCACTATAATGGAATTAACGCTTGAACAACATCACCAGAACATTAAACATGTACGCTGGAATGAAGGAAGAATGAATGAAAGAATCAAATAAGAAACAATGCTAATGAAACAGGAATAACATGTGATAATACTAACAGATTGCATACTATTCACCAGTTGAACACAATTTGGTATCTGGGAGAAACAACACAAGGGAATGCACGAAAAATGCATAAGACAAACGTAAAAACACAAAATGACAAACATCTTGTTCATTGTAAAGGCTCGTAAATTAAAGGCAGGTGAGAAAGCATCATTAAAGAACACATTTTGGCTCGTGAAGAGGTGATCTTGAGCTGAAACTTTGAGCTTTAAAAGTAGTGCGGGCACAATCTTTTTGTTCGTTATAAACTGTATGGTAACGTAAAAATGAGCACACTCAGAAAATGGAGGCATCTTTTATAAACCCTCACCCTATCGTCAAAAGACATGGCAGTTATGATTATTGAACACAATTTGGAATAAAATACATATATCTGAGGAAAGTAAGTATACTTTTGTAAAATTGCACAGTTCAATAGGATCTGCTATTCACCCTAATAATGAATGATATGTAAGCAAAACTAAATATCATAAGGCACAGATTATACAAATTGCCATAGTTATTATATCTCAACCAACCTCTCGTTAACGGCCATGTTTGAAAATAAGATTTCGCTTATAAAACAGTGGTCGCTTAACGCAGGTTGGACGTGTTGTACAGTTTGTATAGAGCTTAATGTAATTTCAGCAGTAGATATTAACTGTTATCTGCAAATCAATAATTATATATTTACAAGGTGATGAAACATACAATGTTACTCACAGAGAAAAATAAATTAATAGAACATGTTTTATCTACTCTACTAATTCCAAGGTTGGATCCCTTACACAGAGGAGACCCACCAACAGTATCTGACATGGTTGTGCGTCCATAGTGACTGAACCCGTTAAAAGACGAGGCGTTACCATGGTACCCGCCAATCACACAAAGGAATGTTACTTCTTGTCTTGTTGTCCCTGTATCCATCATGGCGTCTCGGCATTTGGTACTACTCGGATGTTCACGGTCCACGCTCGTGCTGCGGATTCGTTACGGGTTTCAATTGAATAGAACCTCGACATCCACTGCAAAATATCGTGTCTTGCTTCTTTAGCTGAAAATAGAAAAGATTGAGAATATTAAACTTCATAATTTATGCATTACCTTTTATCCAAAGCGTTCAAGTGAAAAGCAAATATTACTAACGGGCTCCGCACTTTATTAAATAATTTTTGAAGCAAGCGTACCACCCATATGGGCTTTTCAAACAGATGCAAAGCCCCGGTTGAGCCCTAAATGGATTAAATAGCTAACGGGGAGATATTATAGTTCATTATTTTCACCTTTTCACAGCTTAAGTGTGCACCAATCTACCCCAACTTGACATCATTCAATACCGGTGAAGCTAAATATCCCAACACAAACAGCATAATCTAGTTTTTATCAAACGAGGCGTGTGCTAAGACGTGCAACTTATGCCTATCAGACCGGGTATATTCTATATGCACAGTTTTACAAGGACTTATCCACTACTCAATGCTGTCTGGAATGTATCATAAATAATATAAATTAAAGGCTGCAAAGAGACAACTTTTTCAAAATGTTTATATCTGGTCAATCTCCGTGTTTTCCACTTTCTAAGCACGCACAACACTCTTTAAATCTGCGAGTACCATTCTTAATCATAAGTTTTATAAAGTTTCATTTTCCCGGAAAAACAAATATGATCCGCCATTCCTAAACCACAAAAATGGGAAAAAGTCGTCCAATATTAGCTTTAATAAACACATTATCGGATTCGTTAATCAAAGCGGCGCACGCGGCCCGAGACCGACACGCGACATCTAGCGCTAAACAAAAGCTTGAATCTGATTGGCTCATTTGTGACGAAATGGCAAAATTCAAAAAGTTAGTATGAGAAGTTTACAGATGGGGGGATTAAATTTTTGAAATAAAATCAAACAACGGGGCTTGATCAATATATTAAATTTTGTGTTGATCTTTCATGCAAAAATGAAACCACGAGCCGATATTGTCAATAGATTGTTGAATAAAGCCCAACTAAAGTCGAGTAGCGATTGCCAAGGCACGTGAGTGAACGAAGGGTTTCTTACAAACAAATAATGAAAACAGTCTCGAGATGAATATTGAATGTGTAAAGTGTAAACTATAGCGGCACGAATTTTACTTGTTTATAAGAAAGGGTCAGATTTACCTCGGGGCCAGGTCCCTTTTTATTTGTTTTCAATATTGACAAAACGAACTGGCTTACTGGGGCTAAAGCAAATATTAAAATAACTAATTACACCCGACACATACATTAAACACGTTTAAACTTTAAAAAAAGAAACGAGCACATTTGTAATTGCTCTGGGTTTAAAGTGTGTATTAGCCAATTACAGCCGAGTTACAAAAAATTAATAATAAAAATGGCCCTTAGCGACGGTTACAATTCATCTCAAGTGATAAAAATCCCCAGTTTTTCTATCAAAATCTCCTCCAAACCCGACTGAGTGCTTGTAAGCAAAGATAAATAAAAGGTTTGATGTCGGGGACACTTCAGGTCCTACTTAGTCCCTTTACATCATATCCCCTTATTGTCTCCACGTTACAGTGATTTCAATAGCCATCATCGCCTGTGTCCAAAAAGGCAATTAGACATTGTAAATGTTATACTTTCTCTCTAATTCGTGCTTAAACATTACTAATTTCCGTTGAAAAGACAGACGACAGTCAAGTATTTAAGTTTTAAGCTCACTGGAAGTTTGCCACACTGAAATATTTACTTCACAAATCCAAAAGTAAACTTCGCTCAACAAGGGCCCGATCTACGAAGGGTTTAAACTATTTACACGCGGACCACCAGAGCTATTTGATCAGGATTTCTCGTAAATTTACACCAACGTTTTCATCTATTGTTATTTAAAAGCCAAACGTTGGTAAAATGTCCCCCAAAACGAGCAAATTGTTATAAATACGTGTTCACTGATTTTCACAGAAATTAAAAGTAAATAGCAAAATAGTGAAATTGAATAACTGAGCGAAGGTGTTTAAGTCACATACTAATAAACAGGTGTAGTATGTAGCAAGACGTTTAAAGTCTAGAAATGTATCATTCAATCAGACGGCCCAGCGCTTGTATTATAATATTTGTTCATGCTAGACAAGTAAATATTATAGTCACTCTTATGAAATAAATTGTTGATTCAAAATACAAGAAATAAAAGAATTAATCGGAAGCGGTGTAATTTGTCAATTTGAACGTAATTGTGTCAATTTGTATGAAGTTAAGATAAATATTAACAAGATGTAAACAGTTTGTGTTACCTTTAAAAGATGAAAATAGTCGAATTTGTAGCGCGCGGTTAAACACAGTACGTGAATGGATGAGCGTCGATTTGAGTTACAGGGTTGTTAGTTTAAAGTTTCCCTTGATAGTATTTTGACTGAAATTTGATCAAGTCGACAAACTACAAAATGGATGAGATTTACTAGTAGATATTTAACCGCTGGATGAAGAAAACTTTAGAATTGTTGTTCACACTATTTTAGTTTCGTTCAAGATATATACCGTAATTTCACGTCGAACGGTTTCCTAAATGTGTTAAAGTATAATGTTTAAAGGTATACATGGAGAAAAGAATACAAACTCCGCTAAGGTGTAAATAAGTGGAATAACAGCACAACAGGCGCTATTTAGATGTAGACAAGTTAGTATTAAAACAGAGGTAAAACAGGCGCCTTCTTTTAACGTTATAATAAAAAGGTCTAAGAATATGAATTATATATTGAAGACTAAACTGCTAAGGATAAGCTAAGAAATTTAAAACTCTTGAATATTTACTTAACACCGCATTAAGATCTTATCTGATCATAAGACGATGATATTTTGCACAGAACAATAGAGGTGTAATGGAATGCCGATAGAAATAATCTTAAGAAAGCAATGAAACATAATGCAGCAGGGATGGGTATTATAAAGGTTTCAAAAGAGAAAAAATGGAAAATTAATATTGTCCTATATAAAATGGGGGAATCATTTATGCATCTAAACGGCATAACACACGATGCACTTTTTGCGATAAATTCTTTGAACGAAATATATACCTGTATGGCACGCGTCTTAAAGGGTTCAGAATGGAATCTTAGTAACTTAACACCGGATGCCGTTAATAGGTAAAAACTGATATGCATAATAAAACACTTTTTGGAAGTATGAAATATATATGTAGCTCTAGATTTTAAAATGAAAAGAACATCAGAAAGGTCAGCTTACCAGCATAAACTTGTTCCAGGAGTTATTTGATCGTCTGCTCACTGAAACCAGTTGAAATATTCTTCTTCCTCGTGGCTAACTGAATCGTAGCTGGAATCTGAGACAACGCTCGACGTCGGGGAATGAAGCGAACCATCGGGAGACGCCTGAGAATACGCCAGCGATGACGTCATTGACGCCGACGTCATGTTGCTATACTGTGTGCAGTATACGGTTTGTGGGTTTTCGTATGTTGAGAAGAAGTGTTGTTGATGCTGGAATTGGTCAGGAGATTCTGGAACACCTGGGGAAGACTGTGGTGATGATGACGTCTGCTGCGATGTAGTTGAAGGCTGCAAACGCGCGCCCAGACTGTCACAAACATCAATAGCGTCATTTGCGTTCACATTGTTCATAGAAGTATTGTTCACTGTTAATGCATTCTGATTTGAGAGTTCAATTCCATTGTTCATGTTAATATTGCAATCGAGGTCCAGGTTGTTGTTACCGTCGTTGGCCGCTTTTTGTATCATTTCTGTAACTTTGTTTTCCAGCTCGTCCATGTCTACGTCACTTGGTAGAAGGTCCTCCATACTAGAACCGTCTTCAGAATCCAACATATCTTTCAACTGTTTAATGTACTGTACGGCTGATCTGAGGGTCTCTACTTTACTCATCTTCTTGTTCTTTCTCCCTACAGGTACATGTTGTCGAAGAGTCTCGAACCCCATGTTCACCATCTTCACCCGCTTTCGTTCCCGCTCATTTCTTCTAGAAACGGATGGATTCAGTGGATCTACAACCTTGCAGCCGAGTCCAGTGAAATCCACTCTTCTTTTGCATCGAAGTAGAACTGGTTTACTATTCGCATTTTCGTTGTTGTTAATTTCTTTACCGCCGTTTTGGATTTCTTTAAGTGATTTAGTGAGCTGTAACTGCTGAGCTACTGTTGGTGTTTTCACTACCACATAAGTTCCACTGGCTGCGAATCCCTTATCAAACTGGTACTGTCCAATAGCACTAGTAGGTATAAGCTGCAATGGAATAAATCCAAGTGTTGTTGCCGCCATTTTCCAAAATATCAGCAAAAAAAAATCAGCAAAGAAAACCGTTCAATAAAATCAATCTGTGCGTCTGCTCACGGTAGATATATAAGTTCGTGCGACTGTCGTGCGACTAAAGCGTGGCACACTCTACCTCTGATAATAGTTCGCTAAGATATGACCATGCCTTGTTTACCAACTGAGGTAAAACCTGTATCACAAGGCACACCGTTTTTACCTGTCAATCACCTATTCGACACGCGACTTCTTGGGGAAAAACCCCGCCTCCCTTGTCAATCACCGCGTTCGCGTGCCCTTCACCCCGCCGTGATGGGTATCTACCCGTGCGTGACGTGGCGCACCTGTACTTAAGCCCCGCCCACCGACTACCTCCAGTCGTCTGCCACGATCTGTCAACCCTGCCTATATTGTCTGCATGCGACCTGGCGTGTGCTAAAGTAAATTTGATGTATTCATCGTGCTTACCGATTTAAATTTCATCCGTTTTGGAGACAGCGTTCTTTTGCAGATATTCATTAAATGTGGAGGTCATAATTTCATTCCCTTCATTGGTTAAATTAATCATACATCACTTCATTTGACTTGAATTTACCCATATTTGGCGCACGCTGATTTTGATAAATTTTCGGAAGCGATTTGAAATACACGTTTTTTTTACTCTCTTAAAGACATTGATTACATGTAAAGAGACTCCTATAAGGAGCAGCATGTGCGTCGATCAGAGGAAAAAATAAAACCCCAAGAAAGGTGCACAGTCACGTCATAAAACACAAACAGTTAGGGGGCAACTACCTCAAAACGTGCGTTGAAAAAATACATAAAATACAACACCGCATGATTTATATTCGCCAATGAGTTTAAGTAACTTAAAAAAAACATACCAGTAGAATATAATGATATAAACATTTGGTCGATAAATTCTGTATAGGATAGTAAACGTCCAAGTAATAAGTTATATACGTAAATAAGTAAGTGTAAATGTCGGGTTATTATTGCGTTTATTTCTAATTATGTTTGGATCGCCTCTCACCACACACAAAGGCCGCCTGCCATGGACATTATTATTGGCTGCAAATTTGCGAACAACTCCCTGACAGTCATTTACACTGTCCTTTTGTTGGCCAATGATAGCAATTTCCAATCAACCACGTAAATTGCAATAAACAAAATAACTCGATAACTCGAACAACTTGGTGACATCAAATAGTACTAGTTCATGGATATTATCCTAAACGTTGTCCCTTCTCGCGGCGTGCTAGTATTTGTTTATTATTGATGTTAGATGAAATATAATATTGAATATAGAAAGACAATTGGAAACGTGTAAATATTCGGTTTTGCAAGCACTGTGAAATGTATTGATTATTACAAAAATAAACATTTTAATATTGGTTTATCAGTCAAATATTTCCATAACAAAGGCTTTATCAAAATTATCCCTTTTTACTCCAAACAGTTTTATTTACTGGAGTCGGCATGCGTCGAAAAAGTATAAATTACACCTTCAGGTTGAAATAATGTATTACTTAAATAAAATGAATAATAAAAAATATCTGAATATGACGAACTGACTTTATCTGTTCATAGTCCTCGCTTTGTTTAAAACCTAGTCAAAAGTTATCTGCTTCTATGGTTAAATTCACATTGAACGTTAAACTTTTTTCTTAATAGTACAACATCGTCTTTAAATTGTCGTTATACACTTAAACATAACTTTTCTTAATGTCACAATTTTAACTTTTCGTTTTGCAATCTCATAATAGTGTATGTGTTTTGCTAGCGTTATCAAAGAAAGCGATGTCTTGCCACGCGCCCGGCACAGGTTTATAAAGTTTATAATTATACACAGGTAAAATGTTTGTTGCAATGTAGTTTATCTTAATGCTTATCACTGAATAAAAGCGACTGTCACGGGATGAGTAAAATATGTCAAACTGTGACTTTATATTGTACCTGAACTATGCGTATATACATTCGGTTTATATCCACTTTGCGGTGATAAAATATAAAACATGACGATTGCGGCGGCGGTGGCGGACAGACGGACGGACGGACGGCGATGACGATCACAACTTGAGTACTAAAGTATATTGTAATTTGTAAATTTTTTTTAGAAACAGTACTAATTCTGTGGTGTTTTGTCAAGATATGAGAGTTAAATTAAATGTGTGATCCAGTGTTATTATTAGAACAAAACAGACGGTTTATTTCATGACGTATACAGAGTACTTGGTCCTAATACAATGTATATATATATATATATAAAACGACATGTGTCACGTTTGGTATATCCTACACAGAGATAATTCATAATTCATATAATTCCTTGTCTTTAAGAGAAAATAACAATGTTTGTATATTTATTTAAAGAAACAATAACTTATATGATGGGAACACCTATATTCGACAGTCAGGTTAAAGTATTAAAGCACTGTTTTCTACTGTATTGTGTTTGTAATATCAAAACAACTGGTACAACTAGTGGAGTGATAGATTAAATCCTACAGGTGACGTTCTATGTTGGTGGTCGCAGTAAAACTTCTAATCTGGTATTAAAGGACAAAACATGATTGACTAGAATTTATTAAACTCGATTCTTTTGATTTGAAACTGATAGTAGTAAAAGGATATCAATTCAAATAAAGCGTTTACAACTGGTAGTAGTTTTTAAAATTTAAGATCTAAGGGTAGCTGCAGTGTCCTCGTGCGCGATACATGGTCACTAAATAGTCTAATTTCCGGGTAAGCAGGGTGTCCGACAAGGTGACCCGAGATCTCTCCTTGCTTTTTAGTTTGACCCCAAAGGACGTTTGGTTTTAAGATATTTGAGTTTAATCGATGATAGACTGTATCAGTATTCGCCTTCAAAGTTTGGTAATTATGCAGACAAAGTCAATAAAATATGAAAGGATAAAATGAAAGGTATCCCACTGATATTCAGAAATACTACAAAACAGTGTCGATAGCGTCTACTATCTGTGCTTCATTTCTATCAGATTGTAAATTTGAGCAGATAAACGATTTAGATTAGTCTATTAAGCGTAGGAATAAACTGTATTGTTTTGTCCCATACTTGTATAGTGTGAGAGATGGTCCCGACAACCAGATGACATGTTGATGTAGACGACTCCTTCAGGTGTTCTGCTCTGAAATCTTGGCTACTTTCGTGGAATCTCGGAATCGTGTGTTAGTAAATTAGACTTGAAACGTGAAAGAATACAAACTTAATTCAATTCTATAAAATAAAGCGTTCTTATTGGATCTCGAAATTAATTGATAATTAATATTAGCTTAAAGCTTCTGCCTTCTTTAACTAATTGAGGTTTAACTAATCCATAAATTAATACATTAAGTCAGCCTCACCGACACCCACGTGACCCCGTATGACATGGTGCCAAGGAGTCATTCAAGGACAACAAAAGCTGGATTCAATCTTTGTAGACAATCGATTAGCTTTAAAGATAAATATCTACAACATATTTATTGGGCTAACTTGTTTTTTGTGGTTTCTGTGGGACAAATAATAAACCTTAGATCTCTCGTGAATGTGGATTTTATTTATTTGCCGAGTACTCTGCACACACTTAGATTATCCGATGAAGGGAGGTAATCGTTAATGGATTTAGTGTTTTTTTTAATTGACCAAAACGTCTAAGATAGATACTCATCGAACATCGACAAACTATTAGACACAATATGCTTGCTAAAATGTTATATGTTGATTTCAGAATTATTTAAACGGCGATTATGTTTATGAATGTATACTGACGTCTCATTCATTTGTCATTGCTTGTCCGACTGGTACATGTTAGTTACAGCAATATGTCGTACGTAAGAAATAAATTCACGATCTCAAATACCGTGTTATATATCAGAGATAACGAAGATTACACTATTACAAGAAGCGCAATTATATACATTAATCCATTCTCGGAATAAAATCGTTAAACCCGTAATACATGTAGTACTTTACACGTTCAATATACGTTGATCAACTATTCTTGATATATTTCCCGCATTTTTGGGAGATAAAAAATCAATACGTTACGAGAATAGCGCCTGTAGAGGACACCTGCTTGTGGTGTGCGAAGTATAGGTCTATAAATCTAATTAAGTATGGCGCCATAACCACACTAACACGTTCCCTACCGAATCTATTTATAGCAGTCTAATTAATTAAATGATAATATAAATGGCAATAAGGTCTCCTAATTAGCATATTCTCATATATGGCGTTTAGGTTTTTGCCAATCTGCAGTGCTTCAAACCTTTACAATGCAGAGTTTGGCTTGTTCCAAATGACAAGTCTTAAACTATTTCGACCTGTATAACCTAGCGGACTCGTGGCTAACTTGCTACCCGAATTGTATATTGGGTAAATACCTTGACTTTAGATCATTTTGTACAAAAACTGAATATGACTTTTATATGCTTTCTTTTCACTAGTCAAAACGACCAATATTTACAGTTTGTGTTTGAATCAAGTGTCTAAATATTGGGATTGAGTGATATATTTGTTCAAACCCAAGGTGCTACTCTCGGCTTTCCGTTTCATACATATTTTACAACAGCGTTTTCTGTTTAACTACGGAAATCGGCGGGTTTCTCGCTAAACATATAAATTACAGATAAAAACATAAACATCTTTGATCTTGTGGCATGTGCTTTACATGGTCCCGCGACTTGAGCCCGAGGTTTATGGCTGTGGGTTTTGTCGCGGCACATTTACCCAACCTCTTGTATAGTTAGAACATGACCTCTGAATGAAAGTAACCCCACTATATAAATGTTTAAACGTAAATCATAGTTTATTGTAATTTTTGATACGCACATAACTATATAATTCAAACTAAACATTAAGTGTGGCCATGACGAAACTATCAGCTGTCATATTTAACATGGCAGTTGTAAAACAAACGACTATAAGCAAGCTGATATAGAAAAGAGATGTTCAAGAACTATGAGTAATATTTCTATTCACCTTATTATATCTAGTTAAAGCATTTGAACGAAGGAATACAGTTACAAATAATAAAAACTCATCAACGTTTGGGAATATATATCCAAGATAAAACAATAATCCTACTACAATGCATCTCTGTTTGTAAATGTATACCTAACTTGTGTGTTTTTTCCTGTTTGTTTGACATGTACATGTAATATCATTTCAATATCCACCAGGTGTCCATGTTGAATACGACCTAATAAATATTATGTTGTTGTTGTTGTTGTTGTTGTTGTATTTTCGAGGTACTCTTCGATCTCGACTGCTAAACAAACGGTGAACGAAGCACTTAATGACGAACTTGGAAGATTAATTTTGTACGAAATGGTAAAAAGCCGGCGGTTACTAATTGAGGAATGTAAATACGCAAACTCAAACGATTAAATATATCATAAATAGTTAAACACTTCAATTTCAAAAAAAAAAATGTTCGGTGATACATGTCCTTCTTGTGGTGACGTGTCGTCCAATAATTCACTAAATATGCGCTTTCCGTCTGAAACTAATGTTATATATAAACTAATCGAACCGTATGTATCTCTCATTCTCTCGTCCATAATGTTTGATATATTAGGAAAGGATAAGTACCCATAACTACATGGTTGTAAAGAAAGCCAGCACAAAAACACATCCTTTATTAAGCATACAACCAAGTTTGTTCATTACCGGTCTTTAAGATAATCAACACATCACCCTAAATGTGGCGTGTATGACCAACGTGATTTTGCTCATTAGGGTGTAAATTAGGGTAAATACTAATAATATGTGGTCAGTTCGTCCAGAGGTATAATCAGGGTACATAATATATGGTCATCAAGAAAGCCAACACCGGTGGTCAAGACACGAGCATCTCATAATTCACGGTACGCGTTCAGGTTATCGCTAAGTGACCGCATCATCACCCTCCGTGGTAACACAACCTACACTAAATGTCCCTCGGGGGTTGGTCAATCTATTCGGCGAAACTATCCGCACATACTTATATCTGATTTGTTGCCCTTGTTGTATTATATTTTAGGACTTTGGACTTTATGACCAATTACACGAGTTAACTAATCGCTCGTGGTTAATTTTACCGTTTGACTACTCTGGCGGCGCCGTGAAATCCATAAATATTGCCGATTCATTGATTGGTAGACTGATTGGTGGAGTGTATTTCTACCTAAACACCACACAGAGCTCCACCAACCTTCCACAAAACTGTGATCTCGCCCTGATAGCAGCTTTAACTTTAGTCAACATCACAAGAATAGTGGGCCAATTGCGGTGTGATTTGCACGGGCATTAACTTTTGTGACATTGTTTTAAGAGCCTTTACACGTGGAGCATGTAACTGGCGCTAGAAGTTTCACTAATCGGCTTGGTAAGAACGCACTGCGATTTGACGATGGAGGAAATACTAAACAAATAAAGTATACGCATAATGTTTGTAGAAATTGTCTTGCTTGTTGCGCGTGTACAATAATTTGATTAATTAATTCACATATTGTCTGTAGCGTTGCATATCCGTATCTGTATTGGCCCGTATTCGTAATACCAGTACCGCTTTCGCATCATCTTCCGCTACTCAAACTCATCATTACCACTGCTGCTGTTGCTGCTGCTCAGCTGCTGCTGCTGCTGCTGCTGCTGCTGTTTTTGTTCTCGATACTACTGTTGCTGCTGTCGGTGCTGACGACGACGGCGTCGATTCGTGCGTACTTCCATATGTGTAGCCATGTGTGCGACAGTGTGTTAGATGCTTTGCAGACATCGTTTGTATGGTGCTGATTCTATATAGATGCTAATGTAATAATTTAGTCCCCTTAGGCACCGTTGAGGTTGCGTCGAAATTAATGTTTAACCACCGTAAAGACCAATTTATATACAATCAGAATTTCACGTCTTTCTACCAAAATAAGTGCCGACTCATTGTTAGTATATATTGTTTTATTCCTTGTTAAATAAAGGTAACATGTTAAACTTTTGACTTATTGCTGTTGTTTTCAGATTTGTGGTAAATAGACATAAACTGATTAAAGCATCTACTTATTCTTGTGGTCCCGCATTATTAACCACTCTCCGTGCTTTGATGTAGACGCACTGATTAGTCCAATGTCCTTACTCTAAATATCAACTCAATGTTTTTGATCACGTTACAATATTAAACTATTTTGTAACTGTTGTTTCGGCGATTTGTTTTTGTTTCTGTCAAATTTTCTTTATTAAATGTATACTTACCTAGATTTCAAAGAGAACTCATATTGTTTTGTACAATAACACCTGCTGTTTGGTGAAAGTATTACTATATAACTTGTCATAATTTATTTATTTGTTTAGATCTACTAATATACATACTTAGTTAACGAGTATTGGGAGTTCAAATAAGCGTTATTATGTGAATTGTGTTTTTGTTAAACTAGAACGAATAGCTGGAATCAATGTTGAAACATGTTAGCAATCAAACATGTTCTCACATTGGACCATTTAGAACCAGATTACTAAACTTTACAACAACAAATTCAAATAACATGCAACATTTACCGTGTTAGAGTGACAATGGGCGATACGTTTCGCTTTGCAGCTTTGTTTTGCGCCACTGGACTGCGACTAATTGTGTGTTTCGTGTACGTGGATGGGCGCCCTGGGGCAAGCGGCGACAACCGGCCTCTTATTAAATCAATATTTTTGATAAACTGTAACCAGAAGGCAGCATGCTATCTGTGATAAAAATTAAAATAACTGTCATAACATTCGTTTAATTTATGCCGCCATTGTTTTAACTGCAGCGATTATTGTCGAAGTTCGTGTGTATCACGAAAAGCATCTGTTATTATCTGATGAACGTCGCGCGCAACCCTGGCTTTTATTTGGGTATCGGCGACTTAGACAGATAAATGGTTACTATAATAGCCTAGATATATGATGAGTTAATTGTAAGTCCGGTTTAGGGCCACTATCTAACATTCGCTTTGAAGCAAACAGTTAAGTAGAAATGAAATAGTTTGCGACCACTGCAGGCAATGCTCATTGTATATTTATTGGCGACCCTTGACTTCAGACTTGGGTATCAATGAAAGCATAACGCAGATATGCGGATTTGACTTGAACACTTATAAAGAGAAACAAACACACGCGTTGAGCGAAAAAGAACAGTTCATGTGTGAAATGGTTACTGTTAACTTGGTCCCATTGATAGTATGAAAGTTAGCCGTATTTGGGTGCTTACTCCAACTCGACATACACGTTCTACTTTCAGCCAGCAGGTTCGCCATGGTCGGTTCGCAAGTCGTGCTATACTTTATAACTATACTAGATTAGAATTGACATATGCACGGAGCGGTTTTGTAACTGTCGTTTTGTTCATGAGCACATATTGGTAATTGTTGTAGTACTTGTACCGATGGCGATCAAGCTGTCCCACTTTCGGCTTCTATATGTATTACGTCCAGTATCGAGAGTATTGGCAGGTTCAAATGTGTAAGTTTGGTATGTTAATCGTGATGTAGGTACCAACTCAGTATTGCGTGTAAACATGTCAAAATCATAAGTAATCAAATTTCCAAAAGCATACATGGCAAAATTAACATTTATCAGTAAGTGAGTACCGAAATTGTCACGAAATTGCGTCAACATCACGCGGGCAGACTCGTTGACACTTCAATGTACGGACATATGTATGAACATGCGCTCAGATTACCTGAATGAATGTTTGACACTTCTGCATTTTTAAAAGGATCAAATTTCTGAAACGTGAATTATGGAGAAGGTATGACATTGTTGACATGCCACCGGGATGGTTAACATGGCTATTGTTGTGGGTCTGGCTGGTCTACAATGCGGATATGTTTAGTATTTGGTAGTGTTACTTTATACATGTACGCATCCATGTAGTAGTAGTAGTAGTGGTACCTGTAAATGCTACTGTTGATCGTTAAGGAATACTTTTCTGTGATAGTATTTTTATTAAACGATCTGGGACTGCAAAGTAATTTGAAATCAGTGGGACCTTAACATACATAGAATTACGTATATAAAAAGTAGTGTTTTTTACTGATGCATATTTATAAAGGACATTTATTTTGAATAACATCCGTTTAGTCGCTACTCTAAATTGATGTGCGTACTGTTGAACTGTTGATAAATGGGACATCAGCTACATGGAGATCAATGCCACATGCATTCAGATATTTAACTTTTGTAATTAAAGCGCAAATGTTCGCTAGTGCAGTTGTTTACGTTCTGCATCGTTTATGACAAAAAACAGCATCTTGTCCGAGCGGAGTACTTGTCCTAGTTAATCAATTATAAAAAAAACATCATTCAAAAGTGAAAATCATCCCTTTAGTTATGCTAGTCGAGATGACACTGAAGGAGGACATCAATGCTACAACTTGTTAGGATACAATGACGTGAGTCTATCCAGTTACTGTTCACATTCTTTAGGTTTTAGTAAAGTTGTAAAAGAAAAGAAAGGCCAGCTTTGGTAATAAATTGAATAATTTTGTTATCAATTAGAATCAATTATATCGACAATTATATTTACTTAATAACAGGGTTCCTTTTTCACTGTTATGTTCTCTTTTCACTGAACATGCATATCGAGTTAAGGGCAGCGATTATTGAAACAAACAAGTGCCCCTGCGCGTGCAAAACGAATTAAGCAGTGAACGGTAACCTTGCCTGTATTGAGGATACCTCTCATTTAAATCAATTAACGCAGTGTTAGTTTGTCAGCGATTAGAGGTACAGAAGGATAACGTTACTTCACAAAGTAGTATTGTCTCTAGTTCTATTTTACGTCCTTAAAAGTATGAAAAGAATAAGCGCAACCCTTTAGTTCCGCTTTATACCCAAGGTTAAAATGTTAAGTCTTCTGATGAGATAACATGTCCCAAACAGTAATACGATGAGTCCCAAAGGCAAGATGCCACCGATGTAATTAACTTAAGGGATTATTGAGGGGTTCTACATAGCTCGGATACCTTGAAATCATGCCAATGAGACGAAGTACATGTCTACGTGAGCACCACAAACACGCTGTCGTGGAGAGTAGTCTTTATTCTTGAACACCAATCGACTGAGGTTTGTTCACGATGACTGCGCGTGCATAACAAATTGTTGCACATCTTTGTTCAACATAGTTACAGTACCGTTTATAATGCCTGATACAGAATAACCATTGCGACAATTTTGATACAATCTACTAACAGCAATTTTAGTGGTAAACTTA
>ENA-OREC01000432-OREC01000432.1-marine-metagenome-genome-assembly--contig:-NODE-432-length-16042-cov-11.614532_pt1 | contig 16042 bp, 11 predicted proteins | sample MGYA00248626_ERZ508543 | MGnify/ENA primary metagenome ERZ508543 (study PRJEB26211, sample SAMN05518279) | marine metagenome | isolation source: Puget Sound, Washington, USA | host: Bankia setacea...
TGACTGGTACGTTGAACCTGACCAACATTGTACACTACCACTGGTCAAGAATGGGAAAATAGGAAATACAAGTTGTTAACCTAAATATTCTTGGTTATATGCACATCGTCTCAATAAGGACAACATATGTACAAAGTTATATGGTAATCCATTATAGTTATAGCGTGGACACGAGCATGTGTACTCTGACCTTTAAATGTCTCGTGTGACCTTGACCTTTGAGGTATGGATCCGGGTCACGGTCAATGCACATCGTCTCAATGAGGACACTATTTTTACCAATTTAATGGCAATCCATCAATACATACGTAAGTTATAGCGCGGACACACAATGTTACGGACAGACAGACAGACTGACAGACGGACGAAGTGCATTGATATAATCACCTCCCCACTCCGTGGCCAAAATATATTTCATAATATTATTCATAATAATGGCAATAATGAGGTTGATGTTTTCTTTCAGTTTTGTGTGATATTTGATTATTTCACGATCTCAAAGTTTCTCAAAGTATCCCAACGCTCGTTTCTTGTTATGTAAATAATATTAGAGCGCACCTGTGTAAACTCCAAACAGACCAAATCGGAACTCTCCTCCTGTGATCACCTGGACAGTCTGTACCTCATGGACTGCTGTCTGATTACCAAACGTCTTGAAATTCAGTCTCTGTAAAAATGAAACATTAAATAACATGAGATAATAATGCTAATAATAACTAGTATACGTATAGGTCAATGACTGTGTAATACATGTCGTTTGTTGATAATGATGCTAGCATGAGAATATTGGCTCGAGTTGAAATCATAGCATATAAAGGATAACATATGCGTGTAACGGTTACCGTGGACCTAAATCCTAAATACGTTCAAATATTTCTAGAAGACACACGTTAATCTTACCTGTACATCGTGTGTGACAGTAGATGAGATACTGATGGTCTGTTTCTCTTGGTCTGCTTTCCCGGTCCATGCACTTGTGAACGCGGTATCAAAAAACTTCGCCTTTAGATGTACATATGCGTCGCCGCTGTTTTCATAGTGTGAGACCTCCAACAAGTACTGGGTACCGGCTGTAAGACTCATCCTGCTTGACCCCTGCCATGACCTCGTAGACGTTACCACGGCAACCTAAAATACGATCTGACATTAAGAACAAAATACAAAAAAAAATGTAGATATTTAATAAAAAAAGTTTAACAACGAACGCCTTTTTAACAAGAGGGTAGATATTCTACAGACAGTCAAAAGAAACCACATTTTGTTAAACACACAACGTACCCCGTCCACAAAAAGACGAGCACCATCGTCAGCATAAAGAAGGAACATGTAGGAGCCCGAGTGCGGTGGTGTGAAGAATGTCGTCATTTTGCTGACGTAATCATCCATCGTGTTGTCAAAGTGATATGTTTCGTCCAGCCAATCAGCGTTGTAGTTTGCATCAGAGCTTGTCATTGACCTGATACTGTCAAGGTCACTGGAGGACGTGGATGTCCAGTACTCAAAGTTGACTCCGCGGTTACCACTGAACTGAGAGGATGAATATTGGGGGTCTGCTGCCACCGTACATTCAATATACTCGTCTGTTACAACGTTGGTTACTACACACTCCGTATCTGGAAAAAAAGAATAGAACTCATTTGCAGTCGAATGTTTGAATGATGTTGTTGGTAGTTTGCTTGGTATCGCGTTATCCTAATACACTTATATGATACTGCTACAGCAACTATACGTGCTGTATGTTAAACAAATCTCCACAATTTTGGACTATACCGTTTGTCCACCAAGAAACAGGAGAACGAATATCGAATCATCATTATACACTTATATTGTATAAAAAACACTATCTACACTGGTTCTATGTAAAAGACATTTGTCCATCAAGAAACAAAAAAGCTTGTTTGTTTTATGCTATTAGAGAAAGCTTTTCCTTTCCTACCTCCAACATAAGCTTTTGGTGCTGCGTAGGGCGCTCTGTCGTCGAAGTAGTTACCATAGATAGTCAGTGCCAGGCCTCCAGCTGTGCTGCCTGTTGATTGGCTGATGGAGGTAATGTCTAAAAGAAGTCACAAAAGGGACCGTAAGATGTGATTTCAACCGTTACCTTATAGTCATAGTATAAATAGGAATAACGAATACTAGGTCGGGTTTAAGTTGTCCTCTCGTGGGGATCTATCATGAACGTAATTACAAAAATATCACAATGGTATTAACTGACATGATAAATTATGTTAGAACTTGTATGAATATATTCGTTTAAAATAGTTCAACAGTGTGCCGATTTGATTTCTATTTCTTGAATCATTCATTCTCACTCACAGCAGGTCATGGCTTATTCATTTGTTTCGATTACAGATTAATACATGTAAAGTTGTTCTACTATACATTAGGGGCAAACAGGTAATAAAGTGTGTACAGGTGTAAATACATACTTGTGTAGGTTTGGAAAAGGTAGATCTGATCATTGTAAGACACTCTGTAGAGCTGGTCAGAAGGTTGGGATCTGAAATATGGACGAAATGCATCTTGGGACGTAATTAACAATACAGTTGATTCTTTTGACACGTCTTCAAACTACCATTTCTAAACAATTTATAGATGTGCCACTATATAACTCAAAGGGTCAAACCAATGTTAACAAAAAACAACCAAACCAAAGATATAAATAATAATAAATCAATGTACTTTAATACAGGAGCTAGAGACGTATAAAACAGGTAACCGATAAATTTGAAAACACATTTAATCACCAAATGACAAATGTTGTAGTTTACAGTTTTAATAACTTAAGCTTTTAGAATGATTGTTCATGTGTGTGATGTTCGTTTTATCTAAACTTACCTTCCAAATGGCGATTCCAGAATGTAACTTGCGTTGTAAAAGCCTGAAATGAAAAGAATGTCGGTGATCATGTACGTCAATGGAACTAAATGTACAAATACAATATATTCCGGCATGATTGTGATATATAGACTTGTGAATATGTAAGTCTGAAAGGATAATGTATACTGGTGGTTAAACGTATGTCAATCGAATACTTACCAACAGATGACCCCTTATGTTTACACACCAGAGTACCGTAGTCTGAACTCTCATCGTTCAAGGTCAAACCATAACTGAAAATAAAAGGAGATGGTTAATAATACAGTATATATGTAATTGTTAATTTAGAGCTTGGGGAAATATTGCAACTCTATGCCGACAGTGACAGATGGAGGCAGAGGTTTAAGGAGCAAGGGAGAGAGAGAGAGAGAGAGAGAGAGAGAGAGAGGTGAGAGAAATAGAGAGAAGAAGAAGAAGAAGCAGAAGAAGAGAGATATAGGGAGAGAGAGAGAGAGAAGGAAAATAAGAAAGAGAGAGAGAGAGGAAGAGAGAGGGAGAGTGGGGGAGAGAGAAAAAGAGAGAGAAGGGAGAGAGAGAGAGAGAGAGAGAGAGAGATAGAGAGAGAGAAAGAGGGAGAGAGAGAGAGAGAGAGAGAGAGAGAGAAAGAGGGAGAGAGAGAGAGAGAGAGAGAGAAGCAGAGTATGAAAATAATAGCATAAGCATTGGTCGCTCGAAGTTGTTTTAACAAAACCTCACAAAGAAATGAAATCTTTTCTTTAGATTATTCGCAAAAACGGTATTTCTATTGAACAGACCACTGAGGACATATGCATGACCAATGCCAAAAACTAAACCATTTAACACTCGATCGATAAGCTTTTAAAATCTGTTTGAAACTTACAAGTCATCTCCGTCCTTTAAACCGCAATCTTGAGGTCCGACATAAACCCTGAAATGTAAAAACTGAAACATGAGCAACTATGGACAAATACATAACAGTCGAATAAACAAACAATAGATTCACAAAATTCAACATCTGTCAAAATGTCTCAGGTAACCGCCAAAACCAGGGTCGTTAAAATAAAGGATTGTAAGAAACGGAGGTCACGTGAGTTTACGCCTTAAACAACTATGAATAAGAAATCATTGGTATTTAAAGGATTAATTAGTTTAGTATTAATGGCGAGACACTTAAGACCCCATTACAATAAATGTTCGTATATTGATACATGTTGAAATTGTTTGACAAATGGAAGGTTTTGTTTGTTTCGGCCAGAAGGGTTGAAAACTAGAAGACGTTCGTGACGTGTCTAAATCGATTGTCCTCAGTTAACTATCAGAAGTATTCAAGAGACCACAACGCATGATTCTTTCTTGACCTAAACAGTTTCAAATCTAGTTTCTCAACGTATTTTCTCAATTGTGCACTCATTAAAACGTTGTTTTATATCATGCAGTAGCAGTCGTTCAACGCGACAACAACAGGAAATTAAACATTCCGAAATGGTTTTACGAACGAAATAGTACGTCTTGATTGACTGACCTGAGTAGTTTTTCTGCCCTTCCATTGGTTGATGCGGCAAGGTTACTGCCATATCTGTCTGAGAACATCTTACCATACATGGTCACAAACGTGCCTGTAAACAGATCATTATTAATCGATGTTAACAGAGAAAAAAACGATGTTAACGGGTACATATGTTTCATTTAGATTCTAACACGACCGTACCTCTCAAATGTGCTGCACTATTTGTTTGGGGGGAAGCGTATGTTGACAGGATGTCGTTTGATTGACTGTTCCTTGGGATCCCAATACAATTTCAGTTCAGACGCTTATAAAACTAATAGCGTAACAGCGTCTAGTTCAATGAACGCTTTCAGATATTTCAATGACGCTCGATTCAACTTTTACAAAGACGACTTTGCGATGCAAAACTTTTACTAGTGTTTTTTGCATCACTAAAACCTTTTAAATGTCTCAATCTTTCGATTCATATAATTCGCTCTTGCAAGTTCTAATTGTAAACTACAGCACCCGTGTCAACAATTAAGTGTAGCAGTTCTCGGACAGAAACGTCCGAAATACTAAAATTTTATTCACACTTTATAATCGGATCGCATTCATGTTATGTTTGTTTCTGTTTCACATTGACTATACTTTTTTAGGAAAACCATGTTTTAATAAAAACAACAATGTCTAACAAGAGATATAGAACTCATTATAAAATATAGAGTGATATGGATGCCTTCGGTTCTGACAGTATTTTCGATAAGAACGTTTTCACGTGAGGTAAAAGTAGTGCAGTCATGTATTAACAATGAATAAACCACAGTTAGTTTCCTTCTTTGTGTATATGAGACAATCACGGGACCGTTTTATAACTAATCTTAAATGGGTGTAAAAAGGACATTATTATATAATTGTTTCATGTACCTGTTACACTGTGGCTAAATTGAATGTGTTAAGAAAGAGCATCAAAACAAGTATTAGTTTGAATGTGTTTAAAGTTAAGCTTACCTGGTAGTCCGGACTGTGGGCTGAATGAATCCATGGAGGGTGTGTAACTAGAGTGTGGCTGTAAAACATAGAAACTAAATGTTAATTAAACCGAGTCAAAGTTAAATAAATGGTCTTTGTCGACGTTTCAATCCGACTAATTAAATAGTTTTCCCTACAGTTACATACCTTGCTGCAGTTCGTACAATCAAGTATACGTTTCAACAACAGTATGTCTACACGAAGTCTTATTGTTATTGTTTTAATAGATTGACGTTTAACTGGTTGGCTCAGGTGCGCATCGTCGTTGCTACTGACACAACGAGACGTACACGTTCATTTATATGTATGCACTATTTAACGAAAATACAAATTACCCTATGTATGCAAGAACTACTTGTCGGGTTGCCTCCACACAACTCTCCATCAGGAACCGTAACTCCGTCCACAACCACTTTAACATAGTGATTCTCCTCGGACATACCGCTGTAAAAACAGGTTTTTATGAAACATTTTTATCACAGGCACCAGAACAGACTATTGTGATTATTTTTCACTACGTAATGACAAGTGGCAAAAATTTAACTGGCCAAAATAAAACTATAGCCATCTGAGCCAAAGTGGCGAAAATATGACGACACCAAAATATCCCAAAATAAGGTATTCTTTGCAATGGAAACATAGAACTTCATAAACACGTTGAAAACAAGCTGACAATGTGACCTTTTTTGTAGGTTGACTATTTGTCCAAAGGGGGTGCCATATAACAGTTTTAAGATGTTTATTAAACTGTGATTGCTCTGTTTATAACTGTATCGTTATGACTTAATATTTAATTAATTCCAGTATAAAATGTATCATTCAATAAAAACGTAAGAGTTAAACCCATCACTTACGCGGGGGTGTAACACTGGACCTGTGTCTCTGTGCAGCCATCCAAGTGTACAATACACGAGTACTCACTTCCTGACGCACCCACCAGATACACCTTGTTACCTACATCTGGGTCATCGTTCTGGCTAAACTGATCCGCAGAAAAACCTAAAATATACACGCAAACCTTACCACAAGTCCTAACGGAGGGGGTCAACAGGAAAGGGTATTGTGTGGCTTTCATAACATAAGCACTTGGAGCCGTTTCACTCAAATTAAAGTTAGCACGGCCCTCCATAAACGGTTATATGCATAGAAGTATTAATACAGCATGGACATAACGCAGACCGGATCTTATAAATACGTAGCCATTGTAACATAAATACAATTATTAGCTGCAGAGGCGAGGCTTTTGGGAGATTTAAACAACTACCGTTAGTGGTCTGAACATGAGACAACTTCCAAAACCCAACTTATATAACAGTACATGATATGTTACACACGTATTATTGTCTAATACTAATGACTTAAAACTGGATTTCTCAAGAAAGGAGTAGATCTGTAAACTAATTGGCCACAAAACTGGAGCTATCAATAAAATGTGTGCAAAGATGTATTGTAGTGTAGTATAAAAAATAGTTGTTTAATGCACTCGTTCATGTAAGTATGTAAGTAATTGGCGCCACTGCATCGTGTAAGCCTGTGTTTTAAATGGCGGCCATGGCCAATGGCGGTCGTCGAACTTAGTTGAATGTCGAAATAATCCGAGGGTTTTTAATTTGTATTGCGCTTCTTAACTGAATAAATGCTCAAAGACAAATAAAGCTTATATAAACTGATGCATCGATTTATCTCATTTAGTACACCCACGTTAATACTCCAATAAATGCAATAAATACGGATATGGAAAGGGGATTTCGTTTGTGATAGATACTGACACTTTGTCGATAATGCAAGGGACGTTAAAAGAAATACCGGTATACGCATTTTTATTTCATCAGAGTGTTCATGATAATATAGTAGTTATATATGACAACTAAGGTGGGTTGTTTTTTCTTTCCCAGTAAATCAGATGCACAATGGCAATGTACTAAGTAATTTGACACGGGGTTCCGTTGGTCTATCTGGTGTTAAATGATTCCTAATATCAGTGTACATCTGTACTTGTAGAACATGTACGTCAAAGCAAACGTTATTGGCGCAACTAGAGCCTGGGTGGCTATTTACTGACACGTTCGGCCGTCTGTCCATAGTTCAGAATGTGTATGTGTAGCCTAGCCAGTGTCTCTTTTTGTCTGTGTGGGTTTGTCCGTATGCATATTTGTTTAACTGTATGTCCGTCTGTCTGTTCTCTATATAAGTTTGTCTGTTCGACCGTATGTCCGCCTATATATATGTTTGACTGTATGTTTCTAAGTATACTTACCAGATCCATATATTGTCAATCTTGTTTCTCCCGCTAAACTGCCATACCGTGGCTCTATATTCGAAACACTTGCACCTGGAAATAACAATCAACAGTACATATAATAAATATGCTATTTAGCATACACATCTATATACAGTTGTAGTTATAATGATTCAGTTCTGTCGCAGTGGAAAGCCATTTGTGTTAGCACTTGTAGATGTTTCCAGGACAGTACGTATTCAAGTAGTCTTCGATGTTGGACGGTTATTGTCAATGCCAGACAGTGTCGCCCAATACCGGTATCAAAAAGTACGCTTTTGGACTTTACATTAATAATCACTAGGTCGCCAACTCTATTCAAAGATTGAAACATTAGCTAAAGAAATTAAGTTTCATTTAGAAGTTTCAGTTATCTAACATCTGTTTCATTGATCGAATTAAAAAAAATAATCAGACAATACTATCTAAAGCGGCGTGTGAGGGCCAATTATTTGTCCTAGAATTAGGTAAGAGTTATGCGCCCTTTAGTACTCTTCGGTCACTATAGAGTGCGGTCTAATGACGTCAATATATAATTCCATTCTACATTGTTCATTCGGTAGATGACAATAGGCGATTTTTAATGTAATAACATTTTACCTACACCGTTAATCCGTTGTGTCAACATATCTAAGGAGCTTTTAACATGATATATGTATACAACCTATCAATATTTTCTTTTGAAGTAAGCTGTCTATAGTTATCATTTTCAGCGTGAAATAAGAAGCTAATATTTAGAACAAACACTTTCTAGTATAAGTTTCTTTTAATCTTTAGATCAGTAAATATCTCTGTGTTTTAGCACTGAGCAGATAACAGATAGTCCATGAACTTATTGTTTAATCTAAGTGTTCAAACAGCGCTTTCTCGGTGACCTTTTCGTTGTTAAACGTAATTTGAAATGTTTAAGATAGATTTTAACATTCATGTGCCCAATAGTGGTGTTCTTGGTTAGCGTGTTCTGGCGTGTTCTTATAGGTTTAGGAGATCTCGTTACGTAACCCATTCCCGGGGCATTTAGTTATTATGTATTTTGGTGAAACAGACAACCGGGGGGAAATAGTTTGCGCAAAGGCATACACTCGAGGGAAGTCGACGGTCCTTTGCATCAATACATTTAAATAGCCTATGTTAAGCTGAATATGCATTCGGTCCCAGTCAGAAGCGCATACATGAATGTGTCGATTTTCAAATATACATTTAAATGATTTCTGCACTATGTATGAAACAAAGAAACAAAAACATCGTTTCTCAACACATACAAGGCAAACTCAAGCGTAGATGACGGGTGCATGATCCATTTTGAATAAAAACGACAATAAAATAATACACTACAAAATTCATATTCAGTTTTAGTTTTCAAAATAGCTTAGATATATAAATTTCCATCGTTTATAAAGAAATTAAAGTACCGTTGTGTTAGGTACCAAGCAAAAACGCGTCTTGGAAATTGAATGGATAGCATGCTCTGTGAGTTCATAAAGTAACTCTACGCTCTGCTGTGTTAGACAAACTCACATATGTATTTGTTATGTTGCCTAAGATTTCCAAGAATATTCGACAACACTCGCTTTACTATACGGAGCAATGATAATTATGAGAGCGACATTGGAACTTTTATTGTCGTGGAATCTTCTTACAAGTTGATATTGTTTTATTTGACTACATTAAACTAGATAAGTAAGTTTCTAAAACGTGTTCTGGCAACTGGACATGCTATTCATAAGCTACACAACTTACTTTATTGTTTTTTATTTACAATGATTGCTAAATAAAGACAAATGATTGCTAAATAAAGACAAATGATTGCTACATAAAGACATACAGGTCTTATTTATACATATTCACGATTGGCTTAAAGGTTGGAACTTAGTAGACATGTATCCTATTGCAGACGTCTAGTTGGTGCTATAATCCGTTTATTTACGGGTAAATATTAATCGTGGATTTAATTGGATTAACTACTTTAACGTAATTTCGTGTGTGAGGTAAATAGTTTAACGCTTTCGCTAAACTAGATATTTTGCATGACAAATCGTTTAGAGGTGACTTTATAATCAATAACAAAATAAAAAAAAGCAAAACATGTGACTAAAACGCTGTGTTGGCATTTTTTTTAAAGACACAGTCAATAGAAAAACCACCCTTTATACTATATAGAACAAAGGCAAGTGTGTTTTCACAGAATACAAAAGAGATACAATATGTGTGTCCTTTTGAACAAAAATACATGTACAGTGTCGCGCTTATAATAACATATGTATGTATGAGAGAATTTAAATGATTAGTTGTTTTAGGAGTGAACATGATTTTTTTTTTTAAATAAGAACATGATATACGAGCACTTGTCATGACAGCGTACTCGTATGTGCGTCTCACCGATAAGTATGAACTGTTAACATCATCAAAGTTAGAATGGAAACAGCACAGTCGGGGCTTTTAACAGTATTGGTATAAATGGTAAGCACCCTAGAGGTAATGGGCTGAAGTGCTCTCTCCGTGTGTTGTCAAACGAGCATGATAAATGTTCGTTTCAAAGACAAATGTTAAATGGCTCGTAGCTGTTGCCATATTTTCTTCGAAGCGTGCAACAGTGTAAAAGGTTTCGCAAATATACACATTCCGGGACTATTCTTAGGATCCCCCCTGGAATGGCTCAGCCACCTCCCTGGGGAAAATGATAAAATACTATAAAACTTTTTTTTTTAAACACAAAAAAACGGATCTATATAAGTGGAGACCGGTAACATTTGTTAAAACAGATAGAAACGGCTAACATCTGCTTGAATGTGGAAAGGGATTGTATTTCTGTAATGTTGGACCCTCCCTGGCAAAAGTTGGACCCCCCTGGGGAAAAATCCTCGAACCGCCCCTGAAAACTATTCAAATGTGGAAACAAATATACCCACTATAAATGTCCCTGTTACATAACACATTATGTAGATTTAATTAGAGTATTTGTAAACAAGTCGTAAAAGCACAAAAGCGACCAATCATTAAATTCAAAACGTTATACAATTTATTACAGAAACTTTATTCAACGACTAATTGGTAGAAGTTGGATATGACGACACGGAACACGTGACGGTTTGCGTTTTAGGCTTGTTATGTTTACCATAAAATCCGTGCCCTTTTTGCACTAACCCAGCAGTAAACTTTGAAATTGCGTTTGTTGAGGCACTAAAGGTTTTACATTAAATTTGAAATAAATACTTGTAACCATATTTTGTTTATACTTGTATATTGCTGTTAAATTTTGTTTCATCCCAAAGTCATTCGTGACACGATCTATATAATATTCATTCTTTAGCGATAAACACATATAATGTTCGTTCTGGAGCGATATATACCATAATAATACTACCTGAGAGATGCCAAAGGCACTGTTTGTATATATGATACCAATGTTAAACCTCAACTAAGAATTTAAAATATCAGCAATAAATAGCGTGTATTTACATGAAAAAAAACACAAGTATAAACAACACTTAAACATCTGTGAACAGCATCAACAACATGTCATCCAAAACACAAAACTTCAAAAAAGGTTGCTTACTCTTTACAATGAAATATCATGTTTTAACTATATGAACAAACAATACCAAAACACAATGCATCTCGCTTTATAATGAGAAATAAATATATACGAAATTATATCTATTTATGAATGCAGCAGCGGCTTTTAACGAAGAGTAGTGTACTGTTTAGCTGTGTGGTAATTGGATCAGTTCGTGTAACATTGCTTATTAATTCAGTCAAGACGAATAGGTTGCACTCAATAGATTATAGCAGCGTGTTCCGAGTTCTAGGAAATGTGTACATCGTCAATATACAACATGGCAAACTATAGATATTTAAAACATGATGCTTTCTAAGATCTGAAATAGCTCTACTGCATGCGATACTGCAGATGCAATTTAAGGATCGGACGCGCTTGCAGAAAAATGGTGTTAGTTAGCTTTAACAATAAATCATATATAGTGTAGAAAACAGAACAATTGTAAATATTAGAACATGGTATATGAATATATTTTCAGAAGATTCCAATAACCTACCATTCACTTCGAAATTCGTTAACACAAAACTCCACAAAATTATTAACCACATTTTCTCCCGTTCACGAGGTTGTCCCATCATTTTACTGTTAGCAATTAAAATTCAGCAGCGCATAATCTGAGATATATAGGCTTGTAAAGTTCTATTACAACTTTAATCACCCCTACGTCATCGTTCAACAAAGGGACTTAATCACGGAACAATAGAGGTTCATATGTCAGTGTTCAGCAGACCGGTACGCGCCTTACATGTTTTCACAGTTTGCAGGGATTTAATTGGTCAGTTCGTCATCGATATGTCAGTATACGTCAGGACTTGTGCGCGATATTCGATTTACACTATGATTGGGACTTTGTTAACCAGACCAGAAGTACTATTACAATAGAATAAACATTGGATTGGATTAAGTCAAATTATAAACGGACCTTTGAAATACAAAAATAGAAAAATACCTTTGCGTACGTATGGGTCATCCTGTTTATTTCTCTGGCTATAACAAAACTATTAACTAATTGTTTAATAACTGCAGTCAATGACGAATATCATACCGAGGTTTTAAGTTTTATACATAATGATAAAACAACAATATGTTACACACAAAAAAAAGAGTAAATAAAGCATGTTATACAATGTCGAACGACCAAGGTTTGCGGTCATGACGCTTGTTGTTACGTTGATATACCATAACTATTATTTGTTGATATATTAACTGTCTGTTATACGTTTATTCATTTTATTTACTATCAAATGTGAGCACTGTATTTCTTTAATTCAGAAACTTGCACAATGTACGTCGATTGAAAAAAACAATATTTACTCGTAAAACTAATTAACTACTACATTTGTACGTGGTTCAAGAAACAGAGAAGATTATTAAAGGAGGATAAACAAAAAATAACCATGTAAAGTCAGAAAGAACAAATAAACTATGCATATAAACTAGTGATCTAGCAGATTTGTACAATTTAGAGACGTACACACTAATCCATGTGAAACAGCAAACAAAACATCAAATCAAGACAAAGTCAAACGCTACAAAGCATTAGAACAAATCATTAAGTTAACTCTTTATTCGTCGATTGTCCAAATGTGTACTAGTGAAACGAAAGTATTATTCAATAACCTAGTATAATGCTGACAGTGGATATGTAGATGTATTCTAGAGCAGGTATACGTGTGTCTGTAGTTGTTACAGGTATATCCAACATTTGTAAAATGGATCAACATATCAAATGTAAAGAACAAGATAATTTGCCGAGTGGCGCTGTCCACATGTTTCCCATCGGGTGGCGTTGTCCACGTGTTTTCCCTGGATTGTGCTGATCACGCGTTTCCCACCGGGTGGCATTGTCCAAGTGTTTTCCTCGCCGACTTTTTTCAAGTTTACTTATTATCATTTCCATTTTTTAGAGGTACCAAACAGGATCTGTTATTTACCAATCTCTTATGAACGCCGAGTAGCCGTTAAATTATGAATCGATGACTTTTTAATTTTGGACCAGTTTTCAGTTTCATAGTTTCAATTAAATTAGGGTTTGTGATTGGTATATAATAGACCCTGTACTCACGTGCCATAGTTACCTCAATGTATTATAATTTAAAAACAACAACAGAGTAAACAGTACCCCCGTGACAGTGCGTACTTTCTTTGATTGTTACATAATGACTAGTTTCTATTCCTTGTATACCATAGTTTAACTTGTTTGTGGATGAGCAGTGCCAATGTATACACTCATTTGATATCCTGTTACAGCAGTCATTTCTGAACACAGGCCTCAATTACCTGGGTTTTTTTATTGGATATTTGGAAGTGGTTTTACTACCACATTTACGTTTGTTGATTTATTCTAACAGATAATATTTAGAGAGCTTATGGACAAATAGGCTCATGGAAATGTGTGTATAAAAGTTATCAAAGTTATAAAAGCAACATGTTGTAGATTATGAACCTCATTCAAACACAATAGCAAACGAAATACTGCTCAACCATGAACGCTTTGTACAAATAGACTCTGTTGAAACAAATTAACGAGGGTGGTGAGGAGTTAGCCATTATCCTGATATGTTAAGATATTCGAACAGACACATTTAGAACAGCAAGAAAAAACACCCAAAGATGAAAAAAGGTTGAATAAAGCTAGTGACACATATCTATGCACCAAAGCTTCGTATATCCATTAACGCATATGTATATGATGTAATATTAGGTTTGTTTGTTGTTGTTTACGTGTCAAAACAATATTTGAAAATCCCCCATGTGACTTCATTCCATTCACAAAGCGGGCTTGTTTTCTTTCCATTTATAGATGTATACCTATATATATACATGTACTTGGATAGTCCTAACGAATTAAACCTATTAGACAATGCATGTAACAATTGAGGGCTATAAATAAACCAAGTATGAATTGTATATAGCACCTTAAAAAATAACCCCTTGTTGTAATGCTAGAAATAATAAAAGGCGGTGGTTTTATGATATCTGCTACTGGACTGTGACGTCAATAACGATTCGGACTTATTCGATTCTTTACAATTCTTCCGATGTACGATAACGATCTCTGTATGTTCGATACTAAATCTTCATTTACGGGGGATATAGGTAAGAGAGTACTTGGTCAATTTAACGAGACAACTAAACGAGACGTTGGCGATGACGTGTATATACATGTACTACTCCCGACAACGATAAACAATGGTCCCATTTATTCTGCGCTATTAAATACTGGTACTCCACTACTGCACCCGACATCTAAAACTTGTAGGTAAACAAAGTCATAGACGATGTCAATCACGGAAAACAATTGATCTACAAGTATAGAAACAGTATCCTTGAAGTGTTTGTAAGCGTGACTTAGCATGGCATCAGAGTACATTGAGATTGGGACGGTAGGTTGAACAGGATTCTGTCATTTAGTATTGGTCCTACTGTTGATTCTACGGGAACACATGGGTGCGGAAGGTCTTCGTCGCTTTGGTGGTTTCCTTGAGGTTAAATCACATGTCATTTTATTCATTTTATATTCATGCACTGTCACTGCTGTATGGGCATTGCAGATTGAGTTAAAATTAGTTGAAAGCATATGTGCAAAAAGGAGTGGCATAGGAATTACTTTTGCTAGTTTGTTGCTTTTATGTGGGTTTGATGTGTACACAGGAGAGATCTGTAACTGGCACGACACTTCATCTGAAACTACATGGTGATGGCTTGGTGTTCCGCCCAGTTTCACTAACATTGGACTCTACGGGAAGACAACAAACTTCCACTATCCTATGTACTTGAAGAGTTCGAGGTTTCAAAGACAAGACTGGTAGTAACACTCAGGGACTCCAGAGACCAACTGATACGTCAAGCCGGAATAGAGACAAGAACCGGCAGAACGTGGTCAGCGAGCCAAACTGTTGAACAATCAGAGACAAGATTGAGGCACAGGGACATCGTTGGAACGCCATGCGAGGGCAGAATGGGTATAGGGAACAACAAGCAGAGCAAATGGAAGACTGCAGAGCCACAAGAACGTAGGACCATGATTCAACGAGAAACGAGAACGACCTACAAACTTTGTGTAAAGAGCGTGGATTGCAAATTTGGCTGTTTCCTGTAGAAGTGGGCTGTCCAGGCTTTCCAGCACAATCGGTGTAGACAACATTGAGCTCCCTCGGCATTGCAGGAAGACAACGTAGAGCTGCAGTGAAAGCGCTCGGACAAGCTGCAGAAAGAGCATCCAGTTGGCTAAAGTTGAAAAGAGACCAGGAGAACTGGAAGCTATCCAATGAGGGGTAGTGATCATACAAGTTTACACGTTTATTCATATTTACGCCAGAAGGTCATAAACCCATATGACAATTTACATATTAAATTGACATATCAACAATAGAACTACATATATATTTATCCAAACATTGATTCACTTAAATATTAAATCTATGTGTAAATATACATAAATGCACCCACAGTTACATATAAATATACCCACACAAACACAAGCACATACATATTCAAAATATCAAAACAAAACAGGAGTTAAACATGTACTGATTTATACATTATTAAATTTCCTAGTAATATACTAACACTAGTAGTGTTTTTATTCAAAATTAGTTAATATCTTAGCATAATGTATACTGTTTCTTAACACAAAAGCCTTCTGAATAAATACTTCTAAATTTCTAATGATATTTTTATTTTCATTATTAGTGTTATTAATTTATACATACTAGGATGATTTCTATAAAAAATATATTGGAATATATCTATTTCCGATATCTGTTATAACTTACATTCTAAAACAAAATGAAATTCGTCTTCTATAACGTTACAATTAATACATGTTCTTTCATTAAGAGGT
>ENA-OREC01000433-OREC01000433.1-marine-metagenome-genome-assembly--contig:-NODE-433-length-16041-cov-13.682974_pt1 | contig 16041 bp, 5 predicted proteins | sample MGYA00248626_ERZ508543 | MGnify/ENA primary metagenome ERZ508543 (study PRJEB26211, sample SAMN05518279) | marine metagenome | isolation source: Puget Sound, Washington, USA | host: Bankia setacea...
TGTAGGTGACATTGGGTTCAAAGTTGAAATGTATCGTGTTAAACAATGGTCGCAGCAAAAAACAAAACAATGGTCATCCCAATTCCTTCCTTTTGAGTGCATTAAATAAGGACATTGCAATTAATGGTTATAGAAATAGGTCATGTTTTTAGGTGCTATGCCTTATATGAACCTGATATAGGTTAGTATTGTGATTCTCAAATTATGCCAGTGCAGCATTTGAGCATGTAACACTATTTGGAAGAAAGTTGATATTATAGTATTATATACTTTTTAGTATCCTACGTATTACGGTATCAGTCACCTCTGCAGGTTGTTGATAGGTTATCTGTTACCTGATAATCTATTGATATTGATACTCTGCCCATTTGCACATCACTACTTAGTTGTTAATGGCGCATAGGGCAAATGTTGCTGATTTGATGTCTAAGGGCAGGTGTAAATCATCTGTGTTTAGGGTCAGGTATTAAACAGATTCCTGTGGTGCACCCGTCAGTTTACATGCAGTCTAGGGAAACCTGATGCTCTAGTGCTTTAGGGTTACAAGGTTGATTGCTGTGAATTATCCTGTAGTGGTGCATCCGTATGCTGTTACAAAGCCTCTTCAATCAGCACAACAACAGTTTTTACCCCTGTGATCCAAATCCAGTCTGACATAGTGGCCCCGGTCTGCAGTAAATGTGTGTCAATCAGTTGTATAAGTATTTGTATAGGTATGAATGACTAATTGGGACGATTCATGCCAAGTAATGCTTTGAATGTAATAAATCAAAATTTGGGTTTCCTCTAAGTTGACAGATAAGTCAGTTTGCCATATATAGCATTGTAAAACAATTATAGATGGCCAGAAAATTAGTGAAAACTTGGCGAAAATGACAAAATGACCCGCTAGGCCAGTCGTGGTGGCGTGAGACTACGTGGATGTTATCGTATTTTGATATATTAATCTGGGGTTCGTGAATTCACAGGTACTTGATAAGTAGTGTTATGTAAACAGGCAGTATTGGCATAAGGTAGGAATATAAGAGCATATCTGTATGTCATAGTTACCTGATAGTGAGATTTATGGCCCGCCTGGCTTGTGCCATACTGTGTGCTATTGGCCGGGCTAGTCAATTCCTGCACACTTACACTTTATCTACTGTCTCTGCCATTCAAACTGTTTAGAAGTGAGATACAGTTCTGATGGTTGCACCAATGCACTTTTGATATACCTTTGTTGTCGTGAGATTGGCCAGGTTTGTTTGAGTCAATAAAATCATCGGAAAATGGTCAATTATATAGATATTAGAGGGTTATAGAGGGACCATTGGCTTAAGTTGGATTATGATATTCAGCTAAATGTTTGTGTCTGGGTATGGAAGGTATGTGGTGGCTGTAGTTCAGTTTATACAAGACATATGTCATACACTACCCCCCCCCCCACCCACCTCTTCAATGCATTCCAGTATACCAAAAAACAACACCCAAGTGCTAAAACAGTAAACCTGAAGATTTTATTCCATGAAAAAATTAGTGTAAAATAAGAGTCTTCTTACCATTTTGGTAAAATTGTAAGTGTTTCAAGTCCTTGTATACACTGTTTATCATCTAGGTCAAAGAGAATTGAAGACTTTTCCATGTAACCTATTGTATTATACTCATTTTTGATGGCAAAACGTTTTAGTTACAAAGGCTTCGGAAACCCATTATACTATTATATAACATAATTGGACTAAACTATTGTGTTATTAAAGTTATGATTATTATGATTATATGATTGATAGGGGGGTCAAACTCCTAGATATTGCTTTGTTATTAATGCTACTCACGGATGACTTGATGACTGTAATTTACAAGAAATAAATGCTATTGTTACAGCTTTCGTTACTGGTGCTACTTAATCAATGCCTTCTGACATATGTATTGTATATTGGAGCTATAGATTACTAGAATCACAATAAGTGGAGTCTGGATTGGCTCTGGTTGAGTTGCCTCCGTGTCAAGCGCAACTTGTGACCATAACAGGCATTCGAGAGATGGAAGGAAATAAAACCTATACACTTACACATTGAATAAAGTTAGACCATTTTTGCATACATTTCTGGATAATAAAGTAAAAGCATTATTCCAGATTATTGAATTAACAGTTTTGCTAATATATAAGGTCAGATATAAAAAATACGTCTGCTTCTGACAGAGCTTAATACAATGACCGATATATAGCTGGGCTTAGAAAATGGTGAGCCTGATTTACATTGGAATGATGTCTTACATATATTAGATTGAAAGGGAAAGTGTGGTAACATGGATGGAAGGAAGAAGATGGTAAAGGGTTCTGGCTTTGATGTTTATTGATATAGCCTAATTTCTGTGGCTTACTGCTCCAGAGTTGTACACTGTTCCAGGGTAAGAAGTGTATTATGATTTCCCAGCTGAACGTGTTGAATATTTACACTATGAAGGAGATTGTATATATTTGTTTTGAAAGTGATCTTGTGCTGTTCAAAATACAAGTATAGCCTGAGAAGAGAACCATCTGCCTTCTTAACATACACATTTCTCTGTTTCTTCATTTTTCCTTGGAAAGAATTTGTTCAGGAGAGAAAATAACTAGGTCTGATCAGTATTATATCACTGTATTTGTGTAATGAGTTAATCTGATTTTGTTGTTTATCTTAAAACTCGTGTAGCAAATCTTGAAGAAACAAAGCTAAACCTGGATTGTAGGAGGTACAAACATACCCAAAGGTAACCCAAAACCATTGTAACTGTACTCCTACTGTATATAAAGTTAAGACAGTCTACCATTTATTCCTCTTTCAAAGCAATTATTATGGTTCTATGAGATGGAATTTGTTACTATATAGGAAACATTCGTCAAATTACTACAAAAGCTTTTGAAAATCCTGCAAAAACTGGTAGAAACAAATAGATGAGAGGCAATGTCTTTGTTGGTAGCGACTAGTTGAGTTAATTATACATAAGCAGTGTTAATGATACCTGTCGACTTTTCTTTTGTTCATAGGTTACTATATTATCTCAAAAACATATGAAAAAAAGGAAATACTGTAGTTCCAGCATAAAGTGTTAATGTTAAAGAATGAGATACCTTTTTACAACTGATACATAAAAAGCATTCTAGTTTTTTTTCCATGACTGCGAGCATTTTACAAGGGGAGAAATATGTCTGTAATATGCATTAGATGGAAAAAATAATACTCACAAATGGAAACAACAACATTTTCCCATTAAAGCAGCTGGAATAGTTGGACGAAGATTTTTGTGTGTAAGATTTTGTCACTTTTTGCGTGATTAAGATTAACCTTTCAATATGTGAGTAGAAACATTAAAGTTGAACCTGTTGTACACTATAGTGAACCGTGCTAGGCAGACATTGCATCGTAAGCAGTCTGTAGCGGTCACATTCTTGATGATTTCGTCCCAAACCCACTTCAAACTCCACCATGTTTGTCCATGTTTACTTGTCGATGTTCATCATAATATTGAAAAATGTGTCCACAGTGTTTTTAATGACATAATTGTGTGTAAACTTTACAGATTATAGCATTAAAATGCCAGTATTGTCTTTACCCAACTCTGCATGGGATATGATAGGTGTCACTACAGGCCGCGGGCTTAACTCTTGAACAAACAAGTCTTTCCCATATTAACCATTCGTATGCTATATGCTCCTCTTCTTAGACCTTTGATTGTTGGCGCTTTTAGAAATTCTGGTATTTCTCGGCTGATTAGGATAGGTATATTTGGGGTATAAACCGGTCTTTAAAGATATTAACACGGGTCCTTCGCTCCTTTTGTGGGCTTTCGAATAGTTTTACAACATACTGAGCCTTGTCCTGGCTTTTTGAAAGAGACTGGTGAAAGTCAGGCAGTGGGACAGGTATCAGAGAGGCTTTGTGGAGCCTGCATGACCCTTGCCATCTTTAACCCAGTACAGGTTCATTAGTCACATAAGGCCAAGTTGATCAATGGTCAAATAGAAATCAAAGTGATGCAGTGGCTTAACAAAGCGAATTATTCACAAGTATGACATGCAGATGAAACTTTTAAACACAGGCAATTAAAATTCTACATGCTTGTATCTTTTTCAATTTTCTCTTGTTCAGATTGCCAAAGTTCACAAGAAACAAGCATGTCTCCTACTTGTTGTGTGTATTGTTTCTCCAAGGCCTTACACCTTTTTGCACACATGTGAATCATAGCAAATAATAATGTTGTCCCAGCACAAAAACGATCTAACTACATATTTAATGAGAAGGTAGTTAAAATATCTGTGCACTGATCTGTTTAAATAAAGTCAGTCTGTATTGTGGGAGCCAGGGAAACAAAACCACCTGTTATCCCAGAGAACTGCAGACATGCATTCACTTAATGCTTATTAATTCATTTTCCAGTCATTTTGCAGAAATAATTTTCACATATGTTTATAGCTAAAGTTTGTAAGGTTTTAATTGTGTGACATGCAGTTTTAAAGGCAGAAGTTTGAGCGCACATAAAAGTCTGGTATCTTACTTCTGCATACCTTTTGTAAAAACAGAGGCTGATTTAACTACAAACAAGCCGCGCTGGAAGTCTCTAATGAGTCCTCTATCTGGCGTAATTATTCTCACAGACTGTCTTAGGTTTTGTTTGTAATTGTGTTTATAGCTATAGTTGATATTATATTCCTCTGGCAGGAAGAGAAGAATAGGTCATCATCTCTTACCGCTGACGAAGAAGCCAGACCGAAACTGTGCGAGCGAAATGATTGTGTTTCGTTTTCTTTAATTTGTCATAGTAAATTTAATCTGCGGTATTTAGTGTGTCAATCATTTGCACTTGGAAGGAGCTAATTATGTTAGCAATCTGGAGAACAATTACCAAACCTCTTTATCTTGAAGCATGAATTTCCTAATACAATATCTCAATTATCTAACATACATTTCATTTAGTGCATTTCTGTACCAGTCTGAAGTTCGTGTATTCAAGCAAGCAATGTTTTCGGATGTAAGAGAGAGGGAGAATTTTTATCTAGTTTGTCTAGACTGTTGACGGTAATATATTTTTAAGTGCAGTCAGCTAATTTTTGTTTCACAGAAAGTTAACGACAAACCTGTTAATCGTCCTGGAATAAGGCCAAAACTTAAATGACCAGTGACGGCATGAAATAATAAAGTTAATCATTCAGCTGGAAACAAGCAGTTCTGCCTCTTTGAAACATGCTTGAAACATTCACTTTTTAGATTTTAAAACAGATTTTAGAGCTGATGCTGTCAAAGTCTATTAAAGAGGTAACTCATCCATAAGGGAGTTTTTTGTAAGAACACTGTATGCTTTGAGTATTAGTTATGGTTTGAAGCTATGTGGCGTTCTTGAGCCTGGTTATGAAGTTATGTTTAGTAATGCTATTGAAATTAGGAGTACACTATATATGCAACAAATGAAATTATGCAATGCTTATCTTTCCATTTTTGTCTATTTTCAGGTAAACAGTATATATAGAAGTCATACCATCCAACATTTTATCCACATCATCCTTGTAAAAATAGTTATCTTCCACTCAGAGACGGTAAGTACCAGCTATGTGTTGTTTGTGCATGGTAATGTTATGCAAATATCTCCCCATCATGGTACAGCTTAAGTAGAATGACCATCTTGACATTATATGTTTGTACCATTTAACTTTCATTTAAATCTTCAATATATATATTATTGAAAATTGGTACTGACTTGTTGCCAAGTATCTTTTTATTGCAGTTCTTGAAATATCCTATGAAAAAGCCCAATGACCTAAATAATTATACACCATGGTTTTCAAAGTATGGCCAAACTTAGCTACCCCAATTCTGAGTGCAAACATTCGAAAAGTTTGCCAGAAAATGATGATAGAGACCAACAGAATTAATCTATATTAACATATTAGCAGACGCCTGACCTACAGAGCTGTTCTTTTCAACACTTCAATTCCTCGGGGCCCTCATTTCCTCATTCCATATCTCTTTAATGTTAGTTTATTAGGTCTAGGTAAATTACATATACCAGAAAACCAGTCCATGCAATTTTAATGACAAAAAGAGTAACCAGTCATGCTACATTGAGGTGGCCATGTTTTTTTTTTGTTCAAAGGTGTCTGCTGCTACATTGTTTTAAGTACATAGCTGGGCGTGCTTGTGAATCTGAACATTTTTAATTGTAAACTATAATTGAGTTAATTTGAGTGTACTTGACAACTCATCATATAATGTATAATGTAAGACCAGTCATGTGATTTTATGTAATGCTTAGTGTTTTCTGTGTTTTGGTTAGGGAAATGTGACCCTTGATTAAAAGTTATTGTATTCGTATTATGCAAAAGCTGTTAAATTTGCATTAGAGATGTCACATATTTTCTCAAACAGTGCTGTCACGTTACCAGAGCCCTACTGAGTCCCTTTGTGTTAAAGCGAGTAAGAATGTTACATAACGCTGTGCTGTAGGTGGGGCGAAAATGAGATTAACGTTTCAATGATACTCGATGGCTACATAGTGGACAGCTACCCTGCGCGGCGTCGGTACTAACGATTGTCCGTTTACTGCCTGGCTCCAATTGTTACTTCTTTAGCCCGCGTGACTGGCCCTGGATTAAAAGTACCCCAAGTCCTACAGAGATACCAATGTTCAGGCAAAAGTTTAAGTTCGGTCATTCATTTTTATCTTCAAACAATCATGGGAGGTCTTTTTGTAAAATCTGAGTTAAATAGACTTGGCGAAAAAATAGCAAGGTCTAAAATTACTTTTAAACAGGAAATGACAATCAAAGTCACTTCAGCCAAAACAAGATTGGTATCATTGGAAAATTTAGTTTAAACGACTTCATGAAATATTAATTTGTTAGATAAAGGGGTTTGGTATTCTCTAATAATGAGTATCCTATACTGATTAGATGTAGGTGATTTAAAATAGGCGATACAATCTATCAACTGTCAGACTCTGCTGTAGTAGTGTCTTTAACTTTGCAAACTTTGGAAGACAAACTAAACAACGTTGTTACTGTAGGCATGCTTTTTGGGTAGCAAGGTCTAATTATGGGACCAAGGTACTTTTTAATTGATATTCTATTATTTTGAAAGTCCTGTAAGTTAAGTGGCCATTACTCAAAGAATACTGGACATCACAAAGCTATGAAGAAATGAAATTGTGCGCTTCAGAGTTGTAGCTGGAGTGAAAATGATATATAAAATAGCAACGTCAATTGTTTCCTAGTTTGTATTGTCAATGAGAGTGGTAACTTGAATGAACTAATAAAAGTAAAACATAAAAGTCATTTTGTAATATGCATAGTTGTAAAATGATGAAAAAGGTATTAATAACCAACTGAAGTCCCTGGGACCACCCGTTAAGAGTTACTAAACAGTTTAATACCCACACATACTATGGTTACCATTTTTGAACCACTTTCAAATATCTATGAGAAATATAATAACTTTTCATTGTGTTATCATCGCACACTTCAGATATATTTTTGCCTGCAGTTTTTACAGTAGGTAAATGATAAAATTGTCATGTTTTACTACTATAGTTTCTAAATTCAGTCCCTCACTCATGGGCGATGCTTTTTTTGGCTACTAAATGTAAACTTCTCTAATGTTCGGGGTATGTACTGTGATCGAAACTAAGAGGTGAAAGTTAAACTAATCTATCTGGGCCCCTTATTCTATATACTTAACACAGTTTCGCTCCCAAGTCTCAAACTATACCTGCATCTCAATGTATACAGACGTATAGATATCATGTGTAACAGTGTTAGCTTTCAGAGTTTCCTATAACAAAGCCATGAAAATCGTACATATTTCACCCAAAATAGAGATTTCTCAGTCTGTTCTATAATACCTCTAAACAGATGATTGGTGATCGTTTTTGTTAGCGATGTTTTGAAACCCGATTTAATTGCACACTATCTGGCAATCATAATTGAAGTAATAACTAATTATAGTCATTTTAGCTGACTGCTGTTATAAATATACGCCGGTGAAATTGGCCGTGTGTTTGATAGACTGTGAGGGTCAACGCTTGGAAAAAGAATGGTGTGAATTTTGAGACATACGTGTTTCAGGCATTGACCTATATAATCTTGAACTGTGAATAACGAGCGACGATTCCTCACAAAATGGACAATTACAGAATGATTGACACATGCATAGGAAAGTGTATGATCATAGACTCAAAGTAATTTCCTGATAATTTCATTTACAAAAACTGCATTTAATATGATTTTCGTCTATGTTACAAATGCTGTTATTATAGAAACTTGTTGATATTTTTTCGCGATAGCAATTGATATATGTAGATAACATCACTACTTTTTCATAGACAACTTGGATATTTCCCCAAGCATTGTGAAACTGCTATGGTGGGATTTTATACAAGGTGTCTTAAAAAAAGAAGAAAATAAGGTAGATGAATTAATTGTGAGAAAAAAATGCCTGTTTTACAAATCGATGCATGGAAGGGAAATGGTTCCTTGTACTTCTTATTTCAATAGCTCTTAGAACCCTTTCGCTGTCACCCATTGAATTATAATCATTTACATCAATACCCTGGTAACCTGTTTTTATCTTTACTCTGAATTTAGATTTTCTTACTCTAAGCTTTGATGTGCTGTATTGGTGATCTTCTATAATATACACAACAAAGCTGCCTGAATGTCATTAGCTTTGTCACCAATAAAGAAGGGAGACATTCATATTTTATTAATGAATATGATGGCCATTTTAAAGGTAGTTGTGAAAAAAATCGAATAACACTGTACATTATACGGGTTTTTCGTTTAAAGCTGACTCCTGATATATTTTGGTCGTCTGTTTTCATGTCCATTGCCATATTGAATAAGAAAACTCAACGAAGCATAATAGCATCTATGGGGAAAAAACACCAAAGAACTATAAAAGTGAGATATACGTGTACAATTTTAGCTTTCATTTTTATATTATGTACTATACGAGAGATGAGAGGTCCAAAATATTTTTGTTTTTTTGTGGAGAAATGCAAGAAAGCAACACACAATAAAAGAACTTGATAGAACATGTTTTCAATAGGCAATACATTGTTATGAATTTTTGAAGGAGATAGATTGTTTTGCCTTTCATTCCATAAGTTCTGAAGCCAATGAGATGTGTCAGCTGATAGTCACTGGCTCATCTTTACATCAGGGTATCCCTTCATATCCGTTCTCAACAACACAGATTAAAGCTCCAACTTATCAACCAACAATAATGACTGATGAATTATAGCATGGTGTCCGCTTCTGACAATCATAAATTACCATACGATTACTTTTTATGGCCTTGTTAGACACTATATTGAACATAGTGACAATATTTTAACGCCACACGTCTGACAGAAACTGCATGTTTAAACAAAATCTTGGGTGATCTAGGGTGACAAAGATTTTTTTATGACAAAGGTAATGATAGGTACTTAAGCGGTTGATAACATTTTGTAATTTTCTGAAAGATGAAACACAAACACACACATTAAAGAAAGCAACCACAATATTACATTTTTGGTGGATATTTTACTTATTTGAATAACCACATTCAAGACACACTTATTAAGATTGATAATGCAAAGCCAATTTTGTTCAGGCGCTGTCTCTTACTACATGATCTAATGTTAGAATTTTGTTGTTAGATACTTGCTAAGTACTGGTTTGGTTATCAATGAACAGAGTTATGTTGAAGGTCCCCTATGATGAAAGAGAACGATTGTTGAAATTTGCATTTAACTTACATAGAAGCAATAACATTCACCTATTTACTTAAATACCAGTTTTATAGGAGTAAGTGTACAAGTTGAAGTCTTATTTTTATAACACTTGTACGTTTTGCTTTGACAAGTAGAAAAAAGGTGTTATTGCATTTTCCAATTTTCATTTTAAAAAATACAGACAAAAAACTAAAGTCACCTCGAACAAGTAAAATTGCTTACTGCTTGTTATGTGTGAAGTTATTGTTGCCAAGTACTTCTCAGGACGATGCTGTATGGGCTTTAAAATTTCAATTTCTTTTCTTGCAAAGTATTATATACACAAATACTGCCAAAGTCAAGTATATGTGTTAAGGAGATATGTGTTTTTCTGTTTCAAGAATTCCCATAATCTGCACCTCAAACCTGACATTTATTGCAGTTTTAGTCCTTCTTGTTTTGTCTGTGCATTCCGACGACAACAAGTTTATTCTTTTACGAGAACTTGAACAATATGAAACTTGAAAGTCAGTGGAAATTGGAATAGAAAAATCGAGCAAAAAAGTAAGTTTGGGAAACTAAAGTAATGTGTTGATGTTTGTACTTGCAAATTATGACAGAAAGATTTTAAATTTGATAGTTTTGTTGGAAAAAAGACCCCACTTGTTAAAAGAAATATTTGAGTAATTTATATGAATTTTGGATTACATGTGTGGGGAGAAGGGATTTTGAGACATTTCTCTTTTTATCACCAGACTATTAGATGTTAACTTGACTCCCCCGTACAGTTGCTATTTGCTTGATTTATGGACATATTTGTATGAAGTTTGTGTATTAACTTTGCATTAGGAACAACTTCTAATATTGCCACGGTAGGGATTTACTAAATGCTGTATATTTTAAGATGAAAACATAACTGTATATAAAATAGCATTTATCCAAACCACAGAGAAATAAAATATAGTAGATTACGTTCATTTATTTCAGCATGTCTGCATTTTATTGCAATGTTAAAAAGAAATTAGTTTTAATGAGTGCAAAATAATATTTTATGTTGCTTTCATGATATTTTTCGTTTCACAAAGGTTTGAATGTTTTGTAGTAATAAGAGTTAGTTTATGTGATGTCAGTGTTATAATCTGACCTATTGAATCACATTAGGGTTTAGAGTTAATATGACACCTTATATGGCAGATAGAATTGGAAGGTTTACTGGCAAAGAGTTATATTAGTACTTTTGAATAAATAAGAAAAACGAACCTTTTCACATGCACCCCTCAAATTGGTCTATTGATGGTGGTGAAACTTTGCTTAATAAAATTGGTATTTTCTTTTCTTCTTCTTCATCATAATTGAGATACAATTTAAGTAAGGTTTTGGTAGGTTTAACAGTTTGTTTCTACTGTTATTCAGTCATATAACTATCGATAGCCAGTTCATCAACCCAAACAAGGATGATGCAAGTTTCGCTTTTTAAAAATAATTGACTATTAGATTTGGTAATATTGTGTCAGATATTTGATGTAATTGAACAAATACATGTTTTGATCCCAGTATTTCAAACTATATATATCTCAGAGGACTTCATAAGTGACACGCTGGTAGCTACCCTACTAACACTGGTTTAGACTTGTAGCAATTGTTAATTGTCAATGACTGATACGAAAATGAAATAAACGAAGGTCTTAAAAATCATATGTATAATCCATTGAACTCTCTTTATGTCTTGTTAAAGCTATGAGTCAGTCAAAAGTATACTAATTCTGGTTTAGTTATGGCAATATATAGTTGTTTTTATCATGAACTCTTGAAAGTTACTTTGTCCATTAATGCTAAAATCTTCACAGGTGGTACAAATGCTAAAAAAAAGTTTTAAAAAAGTGAAAGATTTCTCTATCTATTGATCTCCTATTAAAGCCACACATCCTTCGCAGTTGATAATTGTCCAAACAGGTGTCATATAGCAATATTTCGTAAATTCTGCTAAATACCCAATTAAATCGTATCTCAATTGTTTTAAGTGGATTTTGACAGATTTTCGATTGTTACTATTGAAAGAGTTTTTTTGGGACAGCATTATTGTATCAATCAGTGACAAAAAGGGTATTAAATATTTGTTCATTAAGAAATGCAGAATTACTTGTGGATCAAATGAAGTTGTGGTAGGTGTGATCAAGAATACCTACCATTTTATCATGTATTCGTGAGTGTGCAAAATTCTTAGACGTTGACCTAACCAAGAAAAGTGTCTACATTTTAAAGCATTCTTGATTGATTTTTTCCAAAGCTTTTATCTTGTAACAGGACACTTTCAATTAAATTCAAGTATGTAAGATGTGGAATGAAAGAAATTATAGAGGGTGGGTGCAATTTGTTATTGAATGCAACTTGCTCATTTTCATTCCGTAATTGAAAGGGCAATTTGGTAATGTTTTCACCATGTGTGTGCATATTGTCAACTCCACTTTTCACCTGCTCCAGATAATTAGAACTGGTGGAGAGTTGGGACCTTCTTTTATCATTGGTTGGCATGATTACCCCATTGAACAGGCAGTCAAGGGCTTTAAAGGATCGTTAGACTGTCAAGATCACATTGACAAGCCATTATTAGGGCCAGCAATTGTCAAATCATCGAATCAGTCGAAACATTGAAAGACACACAGCACAGTTTTCCAATGATAGAACATTCTGAAAGCTGGGCATGTACTGTGACATGCACTTGACCGAAACATGGAAATAACACAAAACAACACGAAATAACGCCAATATATCGCTCACTGGGCGGGAAATTTCAGCACCCTTGTACAATAGACAAAATTTCTTAATGTTGAAATGCTATAGCTGATACAGAAGCTCAGGTTACTGTCTTCGTGCATGGACAACATTTGTAAACTAAAAGGACTGATAGGTCACTATACCGTCTCAAATCTTGATAGAAACCTGTCAATAGTGGAAATACGGACTTTGATGGACTTACCAATGACAGCCTGGATTTTACCTGACATAAATTACAAGTATCGTCGTTAACCCTTTGCATGTGATTTTCTGAATTTGGTCAGATCCAGAAAGTTATTCTTTGACCTATATCTATAGCAACTAAAAACATTGTTTATTTGTTTCATTAGGTTGTATACCCAAAGTTGTGACGTCATCAAGATTTTCATAATTGCATAAAATGATCGTAACAATGAAATCGTAGAGTCTGTAAGTTAGTGTTTCCGAAATGAGGGCATTGGTAGGTATCAGTAGGGTTGAATCACCAGTTTGTTGTCATTTTATTGAGGTCTGTCTATGAGACTAAGTACTCCAAACCTCAATGCAGACTATGATATGGGTGATGTAGCACTTCGATAAGCATCGTTAACTCATGAAGTATACACTTTTAATAGCCCTGACTGCATACGTAGCTTGTGTCAGCCCCATTAACTTGGTCAGGTACTAATATAAAACATCATTAATGGAAGTGACATAAAAACTTAAATGGTCTGGAGTAGTTTTTAAACGAATTTCAATAAAGCCCGCTATCTTAATTTTGTATCTATATACGTTCACGAGTAATATTCTAAGCAACGATAAATAAATGATTGAGATAGTGTAATATTTAATGTGCAGACTGAATATCATAATAATTATCTGGCTTTATAATGTTTGATACATACAATATATACAGTGAGTCAGGGTTTTTTAAAACCAAAATTTCTGGTTTCTGTAATGAGAAATTGATTGATATTAAATTGTTAAGTTACCCTATGTCACTTTGCTATGAACGTATGAAAATAACATATAATTGAAAAAGAATGAAAAACCAATGTGTAACAGTATATTATGTCTCAAATCAATTACTGTATTATATTATTTTTGTACTTTTTTTTACATTTTGACATTGTCATCGTGGAAATGTTGCACTGTCTAGTACCGAGAGATGGATAAGTTGATAGGGAACTTCTAAATTATGGAAAATACAGTTTAATGTCCAGACGCACTTCCTAAAGCCCAAAATGGCGGCCCTTAATGTGGTGAGAATGAAAAGAGAAATGGCTGGAGAGAAATTAAGGGTGCCAAAAACCTGTAGTGTGAAACCCTCAAAAATGTGTGAAATTTATGAGTAACACCTTTTTGTGCAATTATATTTATACCCCGTCAAGTAGCATACAGTAAATTAAGCAGGCAGATTAAGATTAGGATAATTATTAAAAATATCCAAAAATGTGTGAACAAAAAAAAAAGTGACAAAAAGCAGAGAGTGACAAACTTGTGAAGAGTGTGAGTCAGATTTGATGGAAAGGAATGCTCATAGCACTGGTTGACATCATTCAAATGTAAATAAAATTGACCACAAAACTTCTATGGCTTTGGAGGACGAGCTTTCACCATACAGTGCTCTATTGTATTCAAAACAGACATTTTTAGCATAAAACTGTTACATTTAGACCAACTTTGCTGGTTAACACATTCAAGGACATACCATATGCCAGTTTTTTGTCTTTTTTGGTAACATTATAACAGATTTAGGGACATAATGTCTGAGGCGAGAGTAATAGCTTAGAATAAAATGCCCCATCATCAGAACTTGCAACAGTTTTAGAACCATCGCTATCAAAACTTGCAATTTTAGAGTTTTGTATATCAGCTACATTCCTTACTTAAGTTCTGACGAAGATTTTCTCGATATAAGAATATTTTCTTGTTTTTTTCTCTCCACTTTTTGTCTGGCTTTAGAGTACTTGCAACGAAACACTTGTCAAATATAGCGTGAACATAGAACAATGATTAAGATAATTGCTGACACTTGTTCTCAGCATAAAACAAAGCTAACCTCATTTTACTGGTGGTTTATAGTGTTAAATATCTATTTTAATTAAATTTCTTGTTTGAAAATGAAACGAACATGATTTGTTGGCATTGTTTTTGTAAAAAAATTAAATACGTCTTAACACAGAGGTACAGGGTAATTTAATACCAAAATTACGACTTACAAGTATATGTTGTTACCTTTTTTGCTCCAAATGTGAATATTATTTTTCTTCAGACTATTATGTAATTATAGTAATGGGGTAGATATTTGGGTAAACGGAGGGGTAGAGTTTTCTGGTCAAAAGCAAATATTGGGTAAATGCAATTAAAGATCTATAAACGTGTTCATGTAATTACAGAAAAAACTGATGCCTTTTTTGGCTAGATTGGAATGTTAATGAGTCCACCTGTACAAAAAGCCTGAACAATGTGTTGTTGGGGTCTTAAATGTTGTCTGCTAAATAAATAAAAGTCATGACTCGAAACCACACAATACCTAGATTTTACTAAAAGCATACACAGGCAGCAAGGATCTATATAGCAACAACCTCACATTCTGCTATGTAGTGTTCAATTTTTTAAACTTCCCGGATTTTGTCCTGGTCTGTTTTTTTGTCATGATTACATAATATCTTTCCATGTCATGAAATAAATGTGGCACTTATAGATGTTGTTTATGGCCATTCTGATGGAGAACAGATTGTCAAAAATTCTGCTGATAAAATTTATTTTAGTTCTGTCCCATGGAATTGGTTACATAATGTTACAAATTAATGATTTCTGATAACAGTTTCACTAACGTAATTGACAAGTACCAGTAATGCTGTTATATAGCTTGTAGAAAAAGCTACTGAAAGTGGTATGAAACAAGTTGTGAAAAGATGTAAAACTGTTTAAAATGAAAGCAAATATTTTGTTTTAATGCATGAAGGACCAGTGTTTTTTTCCCCCTTTTTTTTTATATATATATTGAACTTTCCAAAAAGACCAATATATGCACTTATAATGCAATCTATGTAGAGAGTTAAACATTTTCCTGAGCTATTTTTATTTGCTTTATTAAAAGTTATTTTTAATGTAGACAATCTCATCAACGGTATTCATAGTTTTTTATGTCTTTATTACCCTAGTTTTTACTTACAATTGAATTTTCAGGAACACACATTCTCCGAGGCATTGAACTGTTTTACTTCCTATATTAATACAGTTTTTATTTCTATTTTCAGGAAGGGCCAAAAATCACATTTAATGCCAGTGAAACATTGAAAAGTTTTTGTCAGTGGCAAGTACGAAACAATCCAGATGCAAGCAGCAGGTATCATTATGACACAGCCATTCTTCTCACAAGGTATGTGTTTGGTCAATATTTGATTTTCACTCTTGATTGTAACAAAAACATACAATGATGATGTCTGGTGCTCCAACTTATGTCAGCTAGGCACCATACAATAGTGAAGCATGTTTAAACCATTGGCACTCTTCTGGAACAAGGCACCATACAATAGTGAAGCATGTTTAAACCATTGGCACTCTTCTGGAACA
>ENA-OREC01000434-OREC01000434.1-marine-metagenome-genome-assembly--contig:-NODE-434-length-16038-cov-12.790427_pt1 | contig 16038 bp, 10 predicted proteins | sample MGYA00248626_ERZ508543 | MGnify/ENA primary metagenome ERZ508543 (study PRJEB26211, sample SAMN05518279) | marine metagenome | isolation source: Puget Sound, Washington, USA | host: Bankia setacea...
GTGCGGACACCACATTTATCCTACTGAGGTACAAATACGTCCATATAATTACATACACATGTGAAAATATGGTGAGTATTATTATTCCACATGCATGTTAGGTCAATTAGCTAAATAGATCAAGAGTTAGGCATAACCATTGTATGTATAAACAACAAACAAAGAGGTGTTAAATAGTTTCATATATGGGTGATCAAGATACAGAAGAAATGTATGACATGAAAAACATGAACAAATGGCTAGTAACACAATTACAATCCTGCAACTTAAATGCATATATAGGTAGATAATATCACATACACTATAGAGTAACATTGAATACAAGATCCATGTTGATCGTTGTATATATATATATATATTGATTACTATTTATCATTTCTCCCAGTGCCTCAACTGCTCCTTGCTGTTCTAAGTTTTCCTTATAAAAGTGAAGTGTCACCCCTGTTTCCCGATGTATTTATGTCGACCCTATAGTTTACTATGAACTGGCGCCTGTTCTTCACCATGTGGCCTATGTATTCCTCAGCTGTCACATATACGGGATTTGTAATTTCTCATCTGTTTCTGCCTACTACAATTTATCTTTCTGATACAAGTCATGGTTCAGCCAGCCATGTCGTGATATTTGTCAACAAGTATTGATCACTGGAGTTTATAAAACAATGACAGTGTGCCCTATGCCTAATCTTGATAGCGTAGCAACTAGCGTACAACATATCTGAGCCACTAGATTTCAATGCGTACAAACCTCTAAGGTCACAACGGGACGTGAAAATTGTTTGATAAGTTGATGGATGATCGCCGTGTATTGACAGGCGAAAGGGAACGTATAGTGACAGGTTTCAGCCTTTACTGGTTCCGTTACGCACGCTTTATGACCATATTTATCCCGTATATTTGTCATAAATACGCTCATAAAATGGTCAACGGATCGCCATCACGGTGAAATATCATGAAGGACGTAATCCCCGGTAGTTGAATACTTCCATATATCAATGCTATTACTCACTTTACTTGAACTTCATTTACTACATTTAAATTAAATGACCGCTTCCGCATTTCAAAATTTGAAGTCCGTTCTGCACATTTCAATAACATTTCTAGATACATGTATACATAAATACCGTTTCTCGGTTTATATAAATCCGATACACTTGTATCTAATATTATATCTAATAGCCGTATATATACAAACTTTGTACGATGTCCATCTAGGAAACAAAATGGCTACACATTTATCTCTACACATTTTTGTTAACAGGGTGTTCTTTTGAAATATGTTTGTAATTATGATAGTTATCCTACAATTGGAATGTGATTCAAACAACACTTGGATGTAAGCAATGTTGTTGTTTTTTAACCAGAACTCGAAATAGAGTCGACACTGTTATTATTGTTTGTTAAACCATTTATACATGTACATGTATTCCTTTGTGTCAGTATCATGTGATTAGGGAAATAAAATGTTGTTTGAATTTGAGTCTAATTTATTGTTATTAGTTCTATAAATTATGATAATAATTAAATTCATATTATCATATTAAAAAGAACAACACACACTCATTTGATTTCACCCGAAGACAAACGTGTTCAATTATCATAGAGAAATGTCCACATGTAGCATTTGACCGAATTTCATACATTAGAGAGCCACACGTGCCCAACATTGACATTTGACGCCAGCTGACACGCTTTGAAGTTGGCCTTCGGTGGTGTTTAAAACTTGGACGCACAGGAAACAAGGAGAAACAAAAGCTAAATCAATGCAATAGTGTTTAAACTGCATGTTGGATTAGTGGATAACTGAAAGGCTGGTGACCTTTATTTTGTTACAATTGTTAATATACCTTAAAGAAATACTACATCAACATTATTTGAGACAAACGACACTTAACGCAGTCTAGCATTGACACATTGAACTATATCAGCATCTACCAGCTTGAACCTCTCGTTATCCATGCTAGTATCTATAGACAAGTGACGACCAGGGCTAACACCTTGGTCCGCACTGACACACTTGACATCTAGGCTACATGCTGGTGAGGGAGAGGCAATGTACGACTTTCTAGGTTTATACGGTGCAGAACAGATGACACTGACACTCGTAGAAATCAACTGACCAAACATTTATGACAACTCGTCCAAAACAATGTATTGAGCGATCTGGGCAAATGCAAAGACTATGCGAATCAAACGAGTATGGATATACGAAGTTCACGTAGGTATTTGTTTGTTCGAATACAACGTTTTGATCTACAATCTGAGTATACAAACTTGTCCACAAACAGAACAACTGTTCTTCTCAGTACAACTAGGTCGTTAAGACATACATTACACATAGTAAGACATAAACGATTTAACCAAGCTACAAACCGGTTTACAACAGTTTTAGTACCATATGTACTTTCTTCCAGTTGGCAACATATGAAAATAACTTTACAATGAGTAGGCGTCGAAAGCCGGATATTGATCCTTGATAGGTCGGTTTAACGTCTGCGTTACTACAAATCCGCCTTCGAAATATTATCAATTTATTTATGAAATATGGAAGAGGATGTTGGTTTGTTCAATATCTGTGAATTCTATAAGAGTTAAAGTGTGTGCATATTCGACGTGTTCGCGCTCGTAGATATGTTGGTTTTACTTTGTTTGCCCAACTTCTAAGAAACCTTGTACGTGCACTTGTAACACAGTTCAACTTTGTTCTTGTTATAATACAGTGCATGTAAGTCATATGTTACTAAATACTAATTTATTAACTAGTTTTACTCACTTTTTGATAAAAGAGATACACATGTTAGTATAAACTAAAAGCCTTAGGAGAGAACACCTACATTTTTTAACGTTTTGAAACACTAAAGCATATTAATCATCACACGGGTCGTATGAAGCTTCAGTGCGGTGTTGCAAAGCGGTCTGATTGAAATGTATACAAGCCATGAATCTGATGAACCTTGTCGTGAGTCTCCCAGGCGGAACATTGCTCCAACAAAGGAAGCTGCTTGAAAGCACTGGCCCAAATTGACGATAAATTGTTACTATAATAACACAAAATTGGTGGTAATTTGAGAACTCAATTCTTTCAGAATCATGTGAAATATGATTTACGCCGTCAAAGCGAACCCGTAGTTGGAAATGGACGACTTAATTTAGCCACCGATTGGTTTTCTTCACAAAACACTTAAACGGTAAAACCAGGGTGCAACCTTTTTTAGAACATCAGACTGTTTTATTGAACTCCTGACGTGTCTATTAATATCTATTCGCTCCATAAAGTTTCCAATTAGCATGGGATAATGGCTCTTTGCATATTGATACTCCAACCGATATGTACTCTAGATGCCGTGTTTGATCTTTAACAACGGATCAAACGTAATCCCACAAATGTACTTTCCGTTGCTACCAGAGTTATCAGCTAGTGGATCCGAATATCACCAGTTGAACACATAATGGTAGGGAGAACAAATAAGCATATGGAATGTGAAACTGTCGTGTAAAACACTCTTCAAATGTGAAAAGAACGTGCAGAAAAAACAACAGAAAAATCCGTTTGAAAATGAAAAGGTGTTTTTCACAAGTTGTTATCGCGACATAAAAAAAGTAAAACATTTAAAATATTCACTTTATAATATGTAACACATTAACCTTAGAATTTTGAAGAAAGTAAAACTATCTACAAAGTAAGTTTTAACAAGTTTAAAGCGGTATATATATACATATATGAGAATCCAAAGTTAACCAGATCACGGCCGATGTCAACACGTTGACTTTGATTGTGAATGTTTTGAATTGTGCTTCAAATGCTTTTGTGTTCATACATTTAAGAATTCCTACGATATGTTGAGAAAAAGGTACACTGTAAAATCAAACGCACATATATTTAGAGTTATATATCTCGATGGAGTGTTGTTAATACTTTATAATAAACATTACATGGAACACATTTGACACCTTAAATATTGAAAGTTCAAATGATATAAAACACATCGCCGAGTTTAGTTTCCAGTGTTGTCATGGTAACGTAGACTGAACGTCGTCTGCGACAATGAGCACAGACGATGTGATTATCACCAACACCGGGAAAGATATGAGACACGTTCATGACAACAGAAATATGTTGTACCGGACAAAAAAGGATTTTAATCAAACATTTTCAGCCATTAAAGCTCACAGCTGCATGCCCTTGGCACAGAAACAGACGAGATCGAAATAAAAACTTGTAGACACTAATCATCCTGTGTAAAGGTCTATTCTCAAGGGGAGTTCTGTATAACCGGTATAACCGTACTGAGAAATGGTAGAATCGTGGTGTCATGGTTGTGAACTATGACAAGCAGTCAAGGGTCGAGCCAATCAGGGTATCGACTTCAGTACGCATGGTTTCCATATCAGACTGTATATATCTTTAGTATCAAATACCTTAGTAACTACTTATGTCATAATTTGCATTTATTTATCATATTTGGGATTTTCGACTGAAGTATATTTTATAGATGAGTAATTCACATGCTTTTAAACGATAATGGTGTACACGGCTATTGATCTGTGAACGATTTCAATGTTAACGAGCATACCAATATAAGAGAAAATCACTTATTTATTCATAAATGACATTTCTATATGCCAATCGAATCTCGACGATGACGATCCAAATATTCCTGAGGTGTACAACACGCAACTGTGACCAATTTAAACTTTCAAAAATGTAAAAAAGTGTTTATTTGTGTCCATCTTAGATATGACACAAATCGTAAAATTCAGCTTGGTGCAAAGATTGGTTCCTACGCTTGATATAAAATCGATCATCAGTATAAATGTTTGAGAATGAAATAGGCATGTTAAATAAATAGCAGGTCATACATTTAACACTTCCAGAGCTTAAACTAATTAAGCCGCATATTATATGTATTATCTTTAAATTATGTTATGTCAGTGTTTTACAAAACGGATGGTTGGTTGTTCATACAAACTGACGGAAGTCACTTCGACAGGGAGTTTTCGGCCATACAAGAATAGTTAGCATTAATGTCATGCCAGCAATAAGGTTGTATAGAGTAAGTTAAAGGAAGATGGCACCCTAGACTTCTCTTGTATGATCATCTGCCCAAAGTCAAGATACACAGAATCAAGAATTGCCAACACAAAACGAAGAGAGAGTTTTGCATCCATCACTCAAACTCCACAGTAACATGGAACTCATGCCATAACCGTGCTTTATGAAGTCTATTCTCAGTGTGGCATCTTGCAAAATATACACTAAAGAGCTCCAAGTAGTTAGCCAAAGAAACACACTTAGACAATACCCGGTATAGAGGTAGAGTTTTATATCAGGGTGCACACGTCATAAAATATAGTTTTACGATAAAAAGAATAACAGAAGACCTGACAAAGTCCTGAATGGTGTTTTAAACGTGTGAGATATCATCTTCACGACATCACAGTGCCCTATATATTCAACGTAACTTAGATGTTTTATTGTGAGATGTCTAGATTGTGTTTATTAAAGCCCATCACGAAATTCGTCGAGTATTAACGAGGTAGCTGTGGTGGTTTTTATAGCTGAACATAAAGCTCAGTATATAGAAATAAACAGGCCATAAATCATCGTTAACGAGCACACAATTGGCAGCTATTGATTATATGCTCAACGTTCGATCAGTTTACATGTGCAATCATATAGAAAAAATACATCATGTGTTGTGTACAGTAGAAGAGATTTACAAAATAGGGCAGACAATCGCCGCCCTTATGGGACCTTTATATGTATTATTATATAATAGTGTGGTTGAAAATATTTAGGCGGGATACGGGGAATTAAACAACGTACTACTACAACAACGTATTTCATAAATTGTGGGACATCAAACAAACATGTTACCATTAAACATTTTCTTTTCACAAACCCATAAATATACAAAGTATTCTCAAAATATACGATTTTCTTTTGTGTTTTGTTTGCAAATGTCTATAAAACACACTTGGGTCATTGCACATATTCTGTTAGCAAGCTTTTATTATGAAAGTCATATACATGTACATACTAACCACACATTATTGAAAAAGCCAAACAGTACAGTAGGTCAAATTAGAATGAAGTATCAGCGATCAGCTGTATAGTATAATCGAAACCACCTTTCTTGGCGATGAACCTTTTTGTGTGTAATTAAATAGTGTGTACGTTTGAACTTATATGTGTGTGCGCTCTAAATAAAATTCATGCAACTATGTCTACACAATTATATCCTTATCTCTTCCTTTGGCAAGCTCCCTTCATTGTTTGTACCACTATGGGTTCTGTCACTAATCATTTTCTTGGTGAGAAACACAGAGGGCGGTTGAAAAGCCTAAATCTGCTTATCAGCTATACTACTATGAAACATTGTACAAACGTTCTTCAACCTGAATGTTTTTCCTAAGTTTTATTGACGCTAATTAATGTAGATTATATGGTTAATGTTCATTCTCAATTGCAGAGTTGTTGCAGTTTATATTATCTCGTTAATGGTTGCACATACATGAATGAAGTCGATGAAATCTCGTTTACCCACTATGCAGTTTTTGTTCTTGAAAATACTCGTCTATGTTTTAATGTTGCACCTAAGATTGTGTAAAATATGCTAACTGTTACACTATGGATACCTCTACAATGCTGTTTGTATAGTGTACATGTACGTTACTTATGGGTAATTCTAATATAATGAGTTGACTCTGTTGAGTGTAATACTCGTACAACACAATACTGATTGAAGTTGGTTACTACTACTACAAGTGTGACCCGGAGACCTTGTGCATTACTATAAACATTGCACTGCCCTTCCAGTAATGTCGTAATCGAGAGATAAAACGAAAAGTTCACATCCCCAAAAATCAATTACATCTAACCTTCGTAAGTTTGAATCTTAGTAAAAACTTAAAACAACCCCTGAAGGCGAATATTTGACTTTATGACTGTTTACCAATTAGCGGAAAATTGACCCTTGTTTGAAACACCAAATCTGCCCAAAGGCCCATAATAAAGATGTTGCGATATAGATAGAGTCTGCTTGTACGTGCTCTACTAATCTACTGATCACACCAGATACAAGTCCTGATAAAACAAGCCCGTCTAAACATTACAACAGTAAGTCATTAATATCCCAACTTTGATTGCGAAAATCAATTTGCTGTTTTCTTTGTGTGAGATACCCCGATTGCGTAAGTGTCGTAAACATTACACATGGCTTTTAACTGAGATGTCAATACATACAGCAATGAAGGTTATGTCTTACTTTAAACAAAGTGTAAATGGTATCGATACAAACACATTGTGAATGTTCTGAATATATGTCTGCAGGCCCGTAGGTGTTGTTTTCCATTCACAGTCTTTATAACTTCAGATACGTAAAATTAAAATTGTCATATTACTAAGAAACCGCAATGTGTTCCTTAGTTTAATGGTATTGGGAAGAATAGAAAATGGCATTTACCAAAATGGCCTAATTAAAATCAATCATTTCTATGTTTCAATGTGTACACCAAGGGAGGTATGTGAATGTCTATTTATCTCCAAACATTCACCAAAAAAGATCAAAATCACATCAGTTGACATTTTCTCACTTTACCCTAACGCCAAATAGTTGGATGTTTCTATGTGAATTTTAGAAAAGCAATTATGACAGTGAGGTAATTATAAACAGAATGGTCGTTCAATTTGTGACTTTACAGAAAAAGATGTGTTCTATTCCAAGTCTTTTTACACGCCCTTGAAAGCTATATAATTGTTTTTGTCAACCACAGGCCTGTGAGTTTTGCTCGTTTGTATTTTACATTGATTGTGATAAATCGTAGAGCTGCTATTAACACATCCTATCGCCCATTTATCAATTTTAAATGTCACTAAATTGAAACATTAAATATAAAAAAAACTTTCGTTATGCAAGAGAGATGTGCCGAACTACCAACTCTGGCCTTTGATTGCTGTTGAATAATCTTACCCTGATCTAATGGTAAAGCCATCTAAATGTCCTCTACTCACACACTTCCATTAGATGGTCCTAAAAAACTTCTAAATACACCTTGAAAGTAAGTGGTTAAAATGTTTTAAATGGCATCTCTAATTCAAATAGGACAGCTTGTGAACAATGAATGAAAAATCAATTGAATAGGTTGTTACTAGAAGGCTCGTTTGAGTGATTTATTGAAGCTGAGTTTTTATCCAGCATGTTCTGACAGGTGAAGCCAGGGCAAATGCTTACGTTTTTATCGGAAACAAATTTCGATTTTCTCATAGTCTCGTTATCTAATGAGTTTCCTGAAGGCTCATCAACACAGCGAAATAGATGTGTTAGACTGGGCATCAGTAACAACACCAGTGTCAGTTAAACAAAGAATAGAAAATTGTAACCGACTACTGCCTCTTACATATCAATAGTTATGTATTTGGAACCCCCATCGCTTAATATTCGTAGGTTTGTCTCACTTGGTAAGACTTTTGTTTTGTGCCTTCACCTTATGTTTCTGAAACCAGATGTCCCTGTTTAACACAAACAAGTAGAAAGGATGGGAAAGAAGCTCCGATTAAACTAGATAAACAAAAACGTCAACACAGGACGTCGAGGAGGATATCTTTTCTGTTCGGCTAAATCTTAGATACATATTTTCTTCGACATTTTGAAAAGACAACATGAATATTATAACTACGTGTATTATATATAATGGTATTGCAATATGTCCGCTACCTGAAACATCTCATTGTAACTCCAAAAGTATGATTAAAGTGTTGGTTGCTTGGTAAATTAAATCGACGCTCTGGAATCCTACCACTATAAACAAGCAGCAAACACTCGCATACTATATTCATATATTTACTATAATTACGTGACTGAGGGTCGGCAAGGCAATCATCCAGCTAGGATTTCACAACTTTTTACTACATTCCGCCACTTCAAGACGAATGGTTTCAAAGGAAATACTTCATAAATTATTAAAAGATTAATATCCCTATCACGAGAATCATTGGAATAGTGAAAAGGAATCAAGCACTAACGACGCCATAGCCTATTTATGTTTATGTCGTTTTCATTTCCTCGGAGGGTAGCAGTCTTCATCATCGGCTCGTAAATTTGCGGGCTGTACAACATGTGTGGTAAGGGGTCAGGCTGCCAGCTTATCGCCCAAAAAGGCCCATAAAACAGGCCGTATCTGTTTTCAAATGTCATACTGTTGTTTATGAACTAATAAATATGAAGCGTTTTTTTTCGCAACACGTTAAATAATAAGCTCTAACTTTATTAACACGGAATAAATTCGCCATTTCATACGAGCGTTTCTACTTATCCGTCTTTTACTGCAACAAATTAAAAAGAGGGAAAACTTGAAAGCTTAAATCTTACTATCATAATTTGAACATATAAATGAAAGTGATACCAATTGATAACACATGGCTATGAAATGGTGATATACTACAATAAAGCATACGTTAATTAAATGCCTTGTTTGAGGTAACGATTTCGATACGTGGTGCTAAGAGCAAGTTCTAGAACATAATTATCTAGAACTAGTTATCATAGAATAAACCGAGTAACATAATTTCACTTGGTAGTACCATTGTGTTTTATACTATTCCTTCATAATCACGTAAACATACTTTTTATGATTTTTATATTTATTACTTTTTATTATTATTATTATTATTATTATTATTAATATTATTATTATCATTATTATTAATATTATTATTATAACAAAAATCATTATCATCGTTATTTTTTATTTTTTTATTTATTATTATTATTATAATTATCACTATTATTATTATACATGTTTTTATTATTATTTTCAGCGCTATGACTATGAGCAGTAATGTTTTCAATACAACATACTTTGAATACTATTGCTCCTCTATATACTGCGATAGGTTTATTGTTGTTGTGCGAATGAATAACACTTGAAGTTTTTCAAAAGAAACAATGGTATTTTATCTCACTGGGAACATAGAATGTAGGGTAAGCTTCGAAGAATTCTCAGGCTTTAGAAAACTGGTTCACAACTTCACAACACAGTTACTAATTCTATAATAGGTCGCACGCAACAATTACGGAATACCGATACAATTAATGATACGAGTTATTTTGGCTTGAAAAGTGCATGACGCTAATTCGCATGAGGGTAATGTTTGGTAATAACATACCCTATCACAGGTGTAGCGGGAGAGAAAGTAGAGTTTTAAATTCCGCTTCTTTCCTTAATGAACATTAAGAAACTAAAATGGGTGGCTAATGTGGATATAACTGAGCACGGTAGATATAATATACACATAATCACATTATACCGCGGTTTTATGTCGTCAGTCTACGATGGGCCTGTGAGCTAACCCCCGAGTTTCGTTACGGGAGAAAAAAAATCAAAACATAGATATACAGAGTAACTGACACACGAACTATGAAGTATGGAAAAAATGGGCCATGACTTTGGTTGTATGTTAGTAGTAAACGTATAGGGCTGTGTCGGCGGCCTTGCTGGCGATATTGGACTGATCAATCGATACACTGGATGATGGATGGCAACAGTGGGCAACAGTCAGACTTAGCCATGACGTGTTGTCCATGTAGCGCTCGATACTGGTTAGAAAACAGGGGCCACGAGGGGAGGGGAAATGGGCGATTGGAGTAAAAGGGGTGGCAGGGACTCGGGGGCTCCACGGTGTTGTCACTCTGAATATGTTCTCTGATTGATTTGTATGCCTCAAAAACTGGCGTATTCCAGTAGTATGATACCGTTTTAATTGATGTTTGGCCAGGTGCAATCACGCACATTGTTTTGACCTTGCTGGGTTTCTATCTAGTTGAATATTTAGCGAGTGTTTAACATCGTTCTCATCAAAACAACATTCAACAACACTCGGCTTGATGCATTGTAGTAATTCACTACTTCACAATATCCCGGATTCGGAACAAGAGATAAAATAATATGATGTAAGTGTTAATGAAGTTGAACAGTCTTACTCACACACGCGGTGCTCTCCGTACTGGAAATGGTTCAATAGTCGTTATGATGGTGTCGGTACATTCTTGGGTAGCCTCCGGTATTGAGTTATCAGAATTATTAGTGGGTTCTTGTAAAATGTTCTACGTAAAATCGTACTTGCACACACCACATATCAGTTTTATTGCTAATGTTTATGGATTTGAATTATCCTGAAATGCGAATGAAGCTAGAAATATCTTTCTTGATTTTTAACATGTTGTTACATTCAAACAACACAACCTAAAGTGTTAAATTGTTAATATTCTGTAGCCAGAAACATTATGAATCAATTATATAGGTGTAAAAGTGAGAGAAATCCTATTATTATTGAACTGAGCATACCTATTATAGTAAAGAAAAGCATATATTCTGAATGGAAATTGAAGCAGGTCAAACCGTGTCAATGGGCCTATGAACACTATTCTGGAATATGTCCATATGTTTATTCAAGAGATGTATTATGTTTTGTGTTGAGTTTCAAGTGGCGAAAGTCAAAGAAACGTTTTCGTTTTATATCAAACTTGAGGCTTTTGGTAGTCTTTGAGAAGTTGGGGGCAGCAGGTTCATCGATATACAAGATTATACTATGGTTAGCATATAGACACACAACTCTCTAACTGCAGACATAACAATATATCGAAAACATTTAAGTCATAACAAGCAAATAATTCTACGTACAACAGCACTACTAATGTTTGTAAAGATTTGTTTTCATATCAGTTTAAAACGTTGAATTTACACGTATCATGGGAAAACATATTAAACAACTTTAGAACGCTTCATATCCGCAATTATTTTAATGTAATCATCGAATGAATTGAACTATCCGAAACAGTAGAAAAGCTATAATAATTAAAGTGATTTTTTTTGTTTAGAGTGTAATGGTGCAGACAAAACACAGGAGAGGAACGGTTACAGAAATGGCACAATAACACTTGAACGATAGATACGTGCGGCTCATTCACTCGCTCTAATAGTCTTTGAATTCACTTTTTGTCCAAACTGGTGCTTTGTATTGTGGGTAATTATGCTAACGATTATTTCACATTTAACTCTAGTATAAACGAGAAGTAAAAAAATGGTTACATTATCAAGCCTGCATGTTCAGACCGTCAAAGCAATTTCCATTTCAATCAAGACGCGATATATGCACACTTTTCGGTCTTTTAATACATGTACTATCTTAATGTTAACTATATGTCCCGTGTTAATAGAATAGATAACTAAGATAAATTTGAAATAATTTGATGGAAACAAGAGTGTGAATAAGGAACCATGCACTTATTGCAGACCATGATGACGCCAGCTAGATACAGGTTGTCACGGATGAATGAATAATTGCAAAATGCACTCTATGCTTCACTCCAGGATTCGGGTATTGAGTTATCGACAGTGTAACACATGAACTAATAGTGTTTGTATTTCAAGGGTCTAAACACGAGACTGATCTATCCAAAGTGTTATGGAAAGCAATTTAAAGCACATTTCGCGTTCACTCCTTGATGTGTACTTACAAGTTTAAAAGTACAAATCGTGTGGCTGAAATCCGTACGTCAGTATGTGGAGAAAACAAAATACGACTCATATACATAACATCTCACTGCATTAAACCGCAAAAAACGAAATTGACAAACACCCCGTTCTGTCTCCTGTGGTAATTTAGACGAGGAATAAATCTGCTAACATGTTATCACACTAGACAGGCCCCACCAGCGTAAGGTTTTTGCCGCCTCTAAACTCACAGCCTTCTCAAAAGGGTTCGTGTCTTTCAACCCAGCAAGCTTGTGGGTGAAAAAGTTGAAAATTTAGGTACCGCAACAAATAATGCCGATGAAAAACAACAAAACGGGATGAGAAAGGTATTTTGACTAAGTTCCAACAACAATACATTGTGTGCGATAACAGAAAGGTAAACTAAAAAGTACGCAGTTAAACAAAGAGGGCCAGCAAATAATATGCAATAAAAGTCCGTGATTTTGTAACTGTGAGATGGCAATTACTTTTGAGGAATTTTACTCCTCACCTCGTCCTACAGACTACTTCAGAGAATTGCAAATCACACGAAGTGCTAATTTCATATATCGGTATTTCTGTATGCAAAGACGCTTGACTTTCAAACTCCCTTTCGAGTTTCGACAAAGCAGTCGTAAAACCCGGTTTTATGCCAAGATGTGAAATAAAGATTATGAAAAAAGCTTTGCGATGTCTGGTTTCAGGCCCAAATTATTGTCCTTAGCCCTATCGATGTAATAAAAACTGACTAAATAGTCTTGTTGAAAAATGTTTTATCATGGGTGAGCGCTGTATGATTTATTTTAACTTATTCCACAGGTTTGAATTGAGGGCGCGAGTCTAGTGTAGAGTAGTCCCAGGGTATACGATCTACCAGAGGCGTCTCTAGAACCGTCAATACATGGAGGTCTGCAGGGACCACCAATATCTGTTAGAACATCTCACCTTTACAGAATTTCTACGAGATTTAGTCTCCATCGCCTGTTCAAGTTTAATATTAAACAATATTCTATTGTTCTCTTTTTCCTACTATGTATATGCATTGTGTCACGTTGTCGTGATGTCATTATTAATTTCGAATGAATTCATGGTTTGCCGTTTTTGTTAAGCTTTGTTTCTGTTTGAACGATCGTTAAATTAGTTCGTCCGTCTGTCTGTTTATCTGAATACAATGTAGATATATGTGACATATGAACAAAGTCCTAGCCGTTCAAGCTAAGACTAATTCAGTCTTGTTGATACTTGCAATTTAACACATGGCCATTATGGGAAGGGTGTACAAATGATGCTTCTTAAGTTGAAAAGAGGAAAACAAAGAATCAGTTTAGGAAGTATAACATGATGCGAGCTATTGAGAAAACCTAATTATAAGTGATTCTTAATTTTTTTTATTACGATGGAAAAAATATGTTGAGAGGGAAGGCGTTCTCATGGTGACGAAAATAAAGGAAAACTGTGGAAATTACCTAGGAGTGAAGTCTATCAAGACCGCAAAATTACCCTCGTAAAAGACATAAACATCATATTATATCCCCATGCACAAAAATAAACTACCGGGAAAAGCGTCGGGACTTGTAAATTTAGGAGATTTTTCCGAGATAGGTTTTTGCCAGCAGGCTGTGAAACTAACTCTGTCTGATTTTGCATGCACACAAAGTATAGCTACTGTCACACCGCTGATATTTTATGGCGATTATATACATTTGTTCTGATAAGTAGTAATGACATCTTGGCTGACCTTAAACCGTTTTTATGGGACGTTTATATCCGAATGTCCCAGCGCTCCTATTCCACTGCTGTATAAATTGAATAACAGTAAGTACGACTGTAACTGTTGTGTTTTTAGCACTAAAATACAAATAACAACTTGTTTTATCCACATTCACAATGGGACGGTAATAAATAATGTATTTACTATAATACTTGTGACGAATAGTAAATATAAAACCTATTTTTGGTATCCAATATTAGCCTGGTATGTTTCATACATGGAGAGTGAGTTAATAAAACGGATACTTTACACGTGTTATTATCAGACAGAAATAAGACTTGACTTTGAAATTATATATGTATTGATAAACTTAAGACAACGAAATTATTGCGATCTTAAAAAGCAAAATGTATTTGTTTTTTCTAAAGAGACCAAATGTGGAGACAATGGTTACATTATGTCAATGTTTTATTTCTTAATACACAAAACAATCCTTAATCTGTTTAGCTTGACTTAGATATTAATATAAATTCCTTAGAACTAACCTTCCAACAATTGTTATTTTTTTAAGGAATTTTCAAATATTGTACAATGAATATATGTACATTTCAGTATATAACCATATACATATATATGAAATCTCATTGATACCAGTTACACTGACACGACTATGTGAGCGCCTGTATTGTAACGTCAGGTAAACAATACAGATATACTGATATTCATAAAAGGACAAACTTTATTTTCCATGACCGTAACACTATTTACTTTTTGTTTTGCTTCACGTGTTATGCTTGCATTTTAATCGATATATATTCCATTTTTACGTTACAGCAGCACTTTGGTGTGTATAATTTACATACTATAAAAGCAATATCACTGAAGAAAAGAAGTTTGATTTAGAAACCCCTGAAGCGCAAAGTTTGTGGAAAAAAGTTAAAGCATTAAATATGACATTTAGATGTAGATAGTGAATTGCTTAATGTATTAGCCACATTATATTATCTATTAAATTCGAATTTGCAGATACAACACCACTGATAAGCCTCAATAATATATTTAATGTTTTACAATATACAAAGCATGAGTTTCTTCAATTGGAAATATCAGATATTAACATGTTAGCTGCGATTTATGGCTGCGATTACGTGTAACCCATATGAAATAGTTTAACAAAGTTATGACGATATGCCTTTAACCTTTGCCTTTAAAATTCAAGGATGTTTTTAAACTTTGTTGCGGTTGTGTTTAAACAATATTGTTTTGCATTACATTATTCAGACAAATAAAGGTTTTACTTTTACAAAAAAAAGATGAAACGCTTTGCTATTTATGCCGTTGTTAGGGAAAAAATCAACTAAGTATGTAGTAAAAATGGAAATGTTAACTATAGAATGCCATGAAATGTAAGGTGTAAACTGATTATCTAATGGTAAAGGTTAATTATTTAGATGTATTGTTTGATTATACAGTGAGGTGTGGCATATGTTTTATCAGCGCAAGTAAAAACAAGCTTTACCTCAACTTTACGTTACTACAAACTTAAATAATTAATCAAGCTGTCTTCTAGAAAACGAAAGGGATTACCAATTACGTTCTAGTGAAATGGGTTGGCAGATTTAGATTGATAAACGTGCGTCAATATATCAAACTGCTATCGGAAATTCTTTTTTGGAAATATGTTTTATAAGTATTTCAGTACATTGATGATATTAGTTGCTGACTTTAAGCCTTTTTAGATAGTGATGTTAACATAAATAATTATATTGCTGTACGCGGGCAATCAAGAGTATACAATATGTATTAGATAA
>ENA-OREC01000435-OREC01000435.1-marine-metagenome-genome-assembly--contig:-NODE-435-length-16037-cov-14.905138_pt1 | contig 16037 bp, 5 predicted proteins | sample MGYA00248626_ERZ508543 | MGnify/ENA primary metagenome ERZ508543 (study PRJEB26211, sample SAMN05518279) | marine metagenome | isolation source: Puget Sound, Washington, USA | host: Bankia setacea...
GGCATACACAGGGTTAGAAAGTTCATTACAGCATACACAGTGGTGATTGAAACTAATTATCTCCAATCAATTGTGTTACTATACACTGTTGTGTGAAAGTTTGCTCCATGATGTTGAGGTTTAATAACAGTATGCATGTCTCTGTTCCTATAAGACTATTATAAAACCTGGATAGCAATGGTATCAAGCGACAGCATTTCTACGTTTGTCATATTAATAATCTGAAAATGATTTTTCATAATCTATCATGAGCAATTATTATTCAACCCTATATTCTGCTTTAAGTCTGAAAGGTATGGCATTCTTGGCATTTGTAAAAGAGGGATTTCTGAAACTGCGGCAATTATCTAACCAGTATAAATAGTAGCAGTTTATTGTCATCAATTTCAACTTCCTTAGTATTACATAATTGTTAGTCAATAAATGGTTGCAATTAGAACTCAGGTAAAAAAGAGCCTCTGTCAAGTCAAAAAATAATTCTTCCCTTATACACTGCTCATTATAAAACCATTTCAAAAAGCACGAAACTACGAAATGGCATTATCACAAAAAGAATTCACTCTTATTATCCAAAACTGACTTATTTCTTTGCCTTTTTAATGACTTAGGAGTGTTCCAGCATGTACTTAAATGACCCCAAACAAGGTTTAATTAGAGGTTAATAAAGCAAGTAAATATTGGCAGTGTTAAACATGAGTGAATATTTGTGTACATTTGTTTAAGTAAGCAGTGTTAAAACAAGGGGTATGTTGACTTTAACCAGGCAGTGCAGTAATAAAATGTGCATGCATTTTGAACAGTTAATTCCATTGTTAACTTTATGTGATTTTTGCTGTAAGGTGTTAGAACAAGTGTAATGATAAAGTTGATAAAGTTGATTAAGTTATATTGTTAATTAGTTTCATCATACTTAATCAAAGAGTATGCTCAGAATGTCACGGTTATATAGACTTACACAATACATAGATTGGCTAGATGTGTATGGCTTGTCAACAAAAACAACTTATAATTTTGGTATTGAAACAAAAGATGGAGACAAGTATGTCAACACAAATACACACAAATACAATGTATATCATTTTTGGTACATATTTTTTTTAAAGCAATTTAATAGAACATAGATACAGATAGTTTAAAGGATTAGCTATTGCTTATTAAAAAAAATAAGTTGAAGCTTGTTATTAAGCAGAATTGCCAAGAAATGGAAGTTAGTATTAAGTCATCTTATTCAATTTAAGGTGATAAGTGCAGACAATATACAATTTTTGTTTCTGGCATATTAATCACATTATCTTGAGTTTACCATTCCATGTTATGTTATTTTCATAGATAAACTATTAACATCAATTGGCTACATCAACTTCTAGGAAATGACAACAGTTTTCAACATATCAACACAGAAGGCATAATCTATTGACCAAAGCTGATCTGTTCAAAGCTGAGTGATATGGACAATAAAATATCCAGTGCGTAAAAAAAAGCAGCAAATAATTCTCTAGCACTTGTGCAAATAATATTTACATCTTCAAAATAACACAACGTTGTATTCATGGTATCATGCTGAAAGGAAAAAACACATTTTACCATATTTAGAAATCATATAACTACTTAATACTCCTTAACACTGACAAAAGACACCCAAAGGATGGTGCCATGAACTACTTGTAACAACTGAACAAATACGTATTGGGTCCCAACCAAAATCCTAAATTCATTAGTAAACAAATACATATTGGGTCCTAACCAAAATCCTAAATTTATTAGTAAACAAATACATATTGGGTCCTAACCAAAATCCTAAATTTATTAGTAAACAAATACATATTGGGTTCTAACCAAAATCCTAAATTTATTAGTAAACAAATACGTATTGGGTCCAAACTGAAATCCTAAATTTATTAGTAAACAAATATGTATTGGGTCCCAACCAAAATCCTAAATTTATTAGTAAACAAATACGTATTGGGTCCCAACTGAAATCCTAAATTTATTTTTAAACAAATACATATTGTGTCCTAACCAAAATCCTAAATTTATTAGTAAACAAATACGTATTGGGTCCCAACTGAAATCCTAAATTTATTAGTAAACAAATATGTATTGGGTCCCAACTGACATCCTAAATTTATTAGTAAACAAATACATATTGGGTCCCAACTGAAATCCTAACTTTATTAGTAAACAAATACGTATTGGTTCCCAACCAAAATTCTAAATTTATTAGTAAACAAATACGTATTGGGTCCCAACCAAAATCCTAAATTTATTAGTAAACAAATACGTATTGGGTCCTAACCAAAATCCTAAATTTATTAGTAAACAAGTAACTATTCTGATGTCATTTATCTTATAGTCAAAACTATACCGCTCACAGTTCTCAAAAGCTCAAATATAACAATATCCTTTCAAATTCATAAATGCTGCCGATCTCCAGGATAAAGAAGGCTGCAGTGCTAGGTTGAATATAAAAAAGATATTAAATTGAAATTTTGAAGGAAAATGCAAATCTACCCGGTGTACCGTCGAGAACAAACCAATAGTCACCACTAGATTGTAGTTAGAACCCTAAATGTGGGATGATTGTTTTCAGACTTATGTACCAGTGCGAAAGTTGATAGTAAAGAAATAGAGGAATGAGCGTTCAACATTATAATAGACAATATTGATATGACATGTTGTAACTGACTCAACACAGACACACATCAAACATACGATTATATCAACATATTCAAATCAGAGTTAGTCATTGTTCTTACAACATCAACAAGATTATCCTGTCAATGTAGTGATAAAAAAAGCAATCCAATTGTGTTTCTATACATCTAAGTAATATGAAAAGAAATAAAATATATAACAAAGGAATTATAGGTGCAGAAAGAGATTATTATTGAGTGGAAGTGACATTGGTTAAAATAGTGTAATGGAAACATATGATATTTATGATTTAACAAGAAAATTATTTTTTTGCTAGGTTTCACTTTTTTTCTTTACAAAACTTGTTTGTTAGGACTGGTATAATTTCCAAGAGAACTTAGTCTGAATGTCAGTTTTCTGTTACAATACTTATTGTATATTAGATGACTTTACAAAACAAGTTAATCTTAGATACCCTCTACAGTTAAAGGGAATGTGACATTGGAAACTTTGTAAAACAATCTCCGTTAAGAAAAGAGAACTTCTATTTTAAAACAATGAGTGGCTGGAACAAATTTCTACTAAAGAAAACACACTCATGGAAACAGGTTCACAACAGTTCTTAGCTCTTATTTTCTTTGGTATAAAATGTCAACCTTTTCAAAAATAAAACAAATACAAATGTACTTATTCTAGTAACTTTTTGACACTTTAATTTCTGGGTTCATCTGAACCATGCAATCTACATGAAATACCAGTGCCCATGAATAATGAGTTCACAGTACAGACTGTTTACATGTTAGGTCAATTAGGAGGGAGCTGTACGAAATAAATCAGGCAATGTCACATTCCCCCTACAAAAACAAATACATGAAACATCTAGTTTGTAAAATTGGTTCTAGTCAACCATGCTGATGTATTAAAGGGGGTGAAAACTTAAAATCTAACATAAATAATTGTCACAGCAGAATTAAGTGCATAGAACTCAACCTTGAATAAATAAGAAAAACAGAATAATTTTGCACACTGCCAACAGCTTGTATCATTGCAGTATGATAGACAAAATTACTGGTGTACCCCTTCATTACTCTGCCTACAGTGTAACTAATCACACTTGTTTTTGGTTGCCATGGCAATTAGAAGAGTATGTTCCTCAATATTACAAGCTGTGAGTTTCCTAGTTTGTATCATGCCACTGGGTATACTTTAAACTGTATGTCTGTCTGAAGGGTTGTCAAATCAATGTTGTACAGCAAATACACTCAAAATATTGCACAGCATGGTAAATACAAATCATGTGGCTATGTGCATGTTGAAGAAAGTTTAGGACTTGATGAGTCATACTTAAATCTTAATGAATCTGTTATTCTATAAACAAAAGAAGTTGTGGTAAGTGAATTGATGTTCTTTGTTAAATGAAACAAACATCAACCTGACTACACTGAATCTTATATCACATAGTCTAGAAGGCATACAAACGTTCAAAGGTCTTATTTTTCTTGGAATTACTATATCTTCAAAGCAATTTAAAACTTTCAAAAATGGAACTGAACACACTTTGAAACCCTTCAGAATATATATACATATCAAACAAATCAAACAGACTGTGTACTATATGTATATAAAATATAAGAACAAAGTTAATGCAAAACGAAATTCATCATTCAAACAATTGTTTTGGCATACATTGAAATGAAGAAATCAAATTAATGATAACATAAACGCTCATTATGTTTAACAACTGTGAGACAATAGATGTATGTGGGACTCTAGAGACTGCAGGTAGAGGAATGTAGGTCAGGTGACACCATGAGGTTAGAAACAATCTACTGGAATAACCCTACAGCTACACACGCATTGAACAAGCTGTGTTAGTGAGTGAAAGAAAAAACAAGTTTACCTTGTCATTTTTCTGCTAGGAAATAAATACAGGAGTTCTTATATAATGCTATCTGTCAAACATTACAATCTGTTAGGTTCTGCCTTTTGATAAATGACAACAATTGGGCAACATATAAACAACAGATAACATGTATTTAGTAAAATGGCAATATCATGCTTTTGGAAATCTGTCTTAAGTAGGTAAGTAAGGCTGCATTGCACGTGACACATACAGACAGCACAATACTTAAAATGTTTTGTTTTGTTTTAATTAACGAAAGTGGCTTCTAGGTCCAACACTTGCAGTAAATGCAATATTCTACAAGCACAAGTATAACATTAGAACATGACACAGTTTTGCTTCAAACATTTGACAAGTTTAAGTTGACAAGAGAATATCAAGGTGGCACATGTCATACTGTATTACATTACGATACAGCAAAGCAAACACTGCTGGAGTACACTGGTGGATGGTCACACTGTCGGCTCACAGTACATATACAACTGTAAGCTCTCATTCCTAGGGTCAATACAAGACTTTTATACTGTATAGGATTCCCCGACAGAGATAGAATAGAAGTAGGGGGTTCACAGGGACACAGCTGTACGAGGGGAGCACTGTAGGACATGGAGCAATGGGGGACACAGGGGATGATGTACTTACTTCTGCATGGTGCTCCTCATTCTGCTGTAATACCTCTACACACAACTCCGCTAGATGCATCACATCATCCAAACGCTTCTTTTGAGCTGTAATGTCTTCACTGTAACTCTCTATAATATATACAGACAAGTCAGTTCAGTTCAGTTTAACTGCCCATGATATATTCAACCTACCTAAGTACCTAAGTGACAACAGTATTTTTCATACTCATATTTATAAAACACCTTGCAAATGATAAACTTTTGACAATTTCACCTTGCAAAACATGAAAACATGCTTAAAAGAAGATTATCTTCATTTCACATCACGTTCACACATTAAACCACACGTCTGCTTTACTTAAATGTCAACCATTTTGTTTTTAGTCAGATATTCTGAACATACAAAAAAGCTATACTGTTGGATGGTTGTGTACTTGTCAAGTGTTTGTGTCAAGATTCTAAAAGGATTCAAACATGTTAAACTCAAATATTGAATCATTTAAACTAACAAAAACAAGATGGCTCCATGCTAAATTGTTCTTGTGATACATGGAAACTCAAAATCATAAACACATTTTTTCTTAGCGTGTCTGAAGGATGTCAAAACAGGCCTTATAACAAACATGTACATACTAATGAAAATCATGATGGTTCAGTCACGCAGTATATTATCGCAACAATTTCAAAATGTCAAAACACAAATGACATGTTAGGTTTCAAGTGAATATTTGTTGTTTTATAGCTCATAGCATCCATGATTTACGATCAGTTTGTCTTTTAGTCATTCCAACCTTTAAAATACCACAACTAGAGGTGTAAAAACTCATACAATATTCAAATGAAGTCCAAGTTGTCATAATTTTATCGTCTTTAAAGTTTTTTTACATGGAATTAAACCAAGAAACATTGGATAGGGGCCTACACAAATTTATAACATGCTGAACGTAACATTGCTGTATCTTGTACTAAAAAACAACTAAGTTACAACAGTCAGCTGGCTCTTGAAATATGCCCATCAACATAATCTGAGGGGTGAATGGCAAAGGTTTCATTCTGCTTCTGGTTATTCAATAGCTCTTAGAACCCTTTAACATGCACTCCTCGATACATTAACAACAACAAATTTTAAAATACATCTTGACTACTACAACATTTTATACACAACATCAAATCACCTGGTTTTCCATGTTTTGCTAATGAGGGTATAAGATAAATATATGAGTGAGTTCAAGATTGAATATATACAAATTAATCAAACTATGGTAACGCAAATAGGTGATGGGTAGGCATGAAGCTTCCACATTTCAAACAGCTACAAAAGAGAACCTCTAGATTACTCTGCTCAACACTGTAACAATGTTAGTTAAATATATAAATAGAATAGTGAGTGTATAGTAATATGTACACAGTGTAGTTTAGTTTAGGCCGCTGTTATGGGTAATTCCTTAATTAGCAGAGTTCCATATTTTCTAATTTAACATTTATAGGCCAAGGTCATCTCAAGGTCAATATCAATGAAACAAAGGTCACGGAAATGGGCCTTGTACCACGAAAAAATAGGGCAAGAAAAGCAACTAAATCTGTATACTAAGTTCTGACCAACATTGCGGTGTACTGCCGTTACCGAGTGTGGCCATCTTATATAAATCATAAGAGCTAAAATGCACATGTCAGGTTTCATATAGGTATGATTTAATCTATAAAAATGTATAGTATCACCTGTCTTCAAGTTTTAAAATGGTCAATCTACTGCAGTATGTAGTATGTTAGATATATATGGGATCTATAGGTTATGGGTTGAAAGAATTTTAAACTATGTTAATTCAAGGCATCAGAGTCAATATCATTCTACGATCAATTTTAAAGAATCATGTGTTACTGATGAAGATTTTGTCCCAGGGTGCAATGTTTGTGAAAATGGACAAGAAATTTTGATGGTGAATACAGAGAATTTTGAACTTATTGCTGAACAAAACAATGCAGCAGACGACACCTGAGGTATGTCAGAAATGTATGTATATATTTGAAACAAGTTAGATCAACAGGAATTTAAACATATGTGGGGATCTAGAACTTAATATGTAAGCTATAAAGGTCAGTTTGGTTCAGATTGATGTTAGGCAGTGGATATAGGTAAAGCTACAGGGACAATCAAACTATGCCCATCTCCCAGTTCATACCAGATTCAGTAGACAAAGATGAGGCTAAAACCATTTTCATATGAATGGAGGCCTGATACACATCTGTCAAAGTGATATGAATGTTACACAATAGAAAGCCCAATATACATCTGAGAAATGGAATGACCGTTATTATGATAAAAGCACTTGTGTGAAATTTCTTACAATGCATGCCAGACTATTGCCATACAGAACAAATGTCAAATCATTATATATGAAAGAAAACAATAACTGGAATTCAAAACAGCTTGAGAAAACAAAACAGTAAAATTAAATCCTGACAAAATGGTCTTGTAAATACATATGTTAGCAAAACAGCAAGACTCTTTAAAACAAGTTTGTCTATTTTATTCTTTCATTAACTTTCTTTGCAACCACCTGGGTCTTGCAATATATCAGTTTCAACAAGCAAAACTTAGTAAATGTCATGGCAGTTCAGAAACACTGTATAACAAGAAATATTAATACAAAAAGACAATAATAGATATTGATGAGTATTTTCACCAATCAAATGTACTAACTTCTAGTAAAGTACATGTATTATGAAGTTTCCTGGTTTTGTTGTAAAATCAACTCAAAGTAAAAATCAATGTCTCAAATGAGATATTTTGTGCTCACTAGGTCATTCATCACATATCACCATTGTATATGAACATTAGCTATTGACTATGTTTTAAAATCTGCCATTTTCTTTTATGGTAAATCTCTATGAACTATTTGTTTTTACCTTCAATTTTGGCATATTCGGAAATTCTAGTATAGTTGACTAAAGCTGCATTTTCTAGACATTTCTTGATGACAAAGCGGACCTCTTCCGGCGGTACAGGTGTTACAATGTCCTTCATTAACACCTGAAGTGAAAGTTATCATTGTGCTATATATATATATAAATTTTCAAAACACAAAATTAGCATGTAGTTTTGCAAAAAAATAATGTCAAACTAGTTTCAATAATTTGTACAAGAATAATGTTCTCTTTTATTACCCATTAATGTTCTTGTTAATTTTACATGTATCATGAGTACATTTAATAGTGTGTTGATTCTCATTTTCATACCTAACAAAGCCGGACAGGGCATGAATACATTAACATAACAAAAGACATCTTGAAAACTGAAAAGCAAAATTGTAACATTGCAAATCAAAGTTCCTACACAATACTTGTATTGATATACAGTCAGTTTAACAAAGAAAAGCATTGTAAAAAGCATTAAAGACATTATAGACAATAAGCTGACCATAACATAAAACATTTCAAAACTATAAAGTATCAAAACAGTTACCCTTTCCAGCAGTGAAAGTGTAGCCTTGAGAGCCCCTTCTGGACGGCCAAATGGAAAACAATATCTGAAATAAACCAACAGTACTTAACCACACACACGGATACATTTCTAGCATTGCTTTATTTTGTGAAAGTTACATCAAATTTGTTTCTGTTTTATCTTTCAATCTTGTCCCATTGACCAACCATTCTCTCAGTGGGTGTATTACTGAGTTTAAACTTTAAAGATGGATAAGAAGTAAACAATAAGCAAACTATATCATCAAACTTATGGGAAGACCAAATTGTAATTCCCAATTCTTTTTCCAACAGCTAAGCGTCCCTAATTTTCACAGACAACACAATACTAAGATGTGAAAATCTGCATAGTTCAACACAGACAACTTAGCAGGTTTTTTTCTTTCTTGAAACTTCACTTCTGCTTATTCTGTACTTACCTAAAATGAGTGATTTGGTTTTCAAGTAGTATTCTTAATCTCTCCTTTATCTCATCAAACTTATCTCTCTCTGCCCACAGCACTGTACCAATACAATCTGGTCTGAAATAGGATAGAAATGTTTATATTTAGTTAAGTTTACACTAATTTATTACTGTCTGAATCTGATGGACACAATTCTGCCTATTAAATAAGACTAGAATATGTTACCTGAACATACTAGTACTAACAAATAAAGAAAATGTTGTGGGTTTTCTTTTGCCAAAGTGAACAACCAAGACATTGCCAGGGTTCAACCTTAAGCATGACAGAAAATCAGACAAATACAAGTCCAGCTGTGCTTAACCTTTTCATTTGTGACATTTATTCATAAAATACTGACAGCTGATGTATAATTTACATATCTACATTGTTATACATCTATAAAGGATAAAGGCTGGATAATATTGAATAAGAAAGTGATATATGTGTGTTGTCTAGTCAAGCAACACCCTTAAAATACAAACTAGTCTAATAGTATTTTCATTTCATGTCTTTTAAGTTGTTTTGCAGGGTTAAATTAATGAGCTGTCATCTAAAATTCGATAAACTCATTTTGATTTATAAGAATGTCCGATTATGTTATTACAAAACTAACGTTACTAGGTGTGAGAGCAAAAGGGCTAAGCATATAGCAGCAGATTTCACATTTACCCCTCGATCTATGGACCTAAAATGTATGCACAAATTTACCTGTTTCCATGTACATGTGAAGCACAGAAAGCAAAACTGTAATGTATAAGTGTAGGATCAATCATTATCCCACCCTCTGCACGTTCTAGGAGGTCATTGAGGTAACATAGATGGCGGTGACAACCTCGAACCCCGTATCTGGCACAGTACTCATCCAATACAAACACCTGACCTGGACTGAACCATCCCTACAACCATACAACAATCAGAGTCATATTGGTTTCCTAGAATTCAAGCCATGTTATGAAACAATTGGTGTATAAAGTAATGCGTGTATAAAGTAATGCAAAGTGTTTGTTTATATAATGTCTGATATTGTCACCCTGAAATGGCCAGTCTCTCGAAGGTTTTTTTAGACACCTCTTTCTATGTATAAAACTATAAATGGGTGAAACAGCTACATCAGGAAACATCTATCATAAGTCCTTGTATCATTAAAATCAAACAATAACAACTTAGTTAGTTCAAGTACCAAACTGTATACTCAAAGATTATAGAAATTGAACATTAAAGTAAAATACCTCTCTTTATTTTGCCTAAAAATGATAAAACGTACAATAAAATTACAATATTTTTAAACAAACTGCTGTAAAACTTGCAGTGTAAGTCTCTGCTATACCTTTGTTGTTGTTGATTTATATGTAAGTGAGAAAATTCCACACATAATACTTTTCAACTCAAGTTCCTATTATCAATTCTTGAACAAGAACATTGCAGCCAATTGAACTCAAGTACACCTAATGAAAATCCATTATTATGAGCTCATACCGTTATTGAAGTATGGTGCAACAAGTGCCAGCCTTTTATCAGTGTGTTATTATTGCATGTTAGCTACAATGGGTCTGCCAACCATGCATCTATCTGACAGCAGACGCAATACAAACATAGAAACAACTGTTCACTGATTCTATTAGATGTTTCGAGCCATATAGACAGTGTAATGTATAGAGAATCAAATATGAGATGCAACTCAATGATTACCCAGCACAAACACTATCTAGTTATTGACTGATACAGTTATAGTGTTGTTAGAGTTATTAGTTGCTACAGCTATCACAATCATGCAACCCATGTTTTAAAACTAGATTATCAGCACTGCTTTTTAATTAAAATCCTCTTGCGATTATATATAGTGTTTAAGAGGCCAAATTATTAATTAAACATTTTTGTGTTGACATAATTATTCAACTTTATTTTTTCAATAATTATGATATAGCATACTTGAATGTGAAAATTCAACTAAAATGTTCCACTCACTATGTGTAGTATAAACACTTTTTTTTTATATATAATAGCAATTAGAACTTTAATTAATAAAATTTAGTGGATTATTTATACAAATTTCCAGCTAAAACATCTTTGTAACATCTTTCCGCTCTCAGACTAGATATTAACTCATATTCATTAAAAACATTTGAAATTTTGGTTCAGCTTATCCAGAAAATCCACGAAAGTTATGCCAGACAAATATACTATGATTCAACAGTATGAAGAAAATAGTAATTTGATGGATGCCTATAAGTGAGAAGAGAAGAGGAAATTACTGCTAAATATATCTTACCAGGCAAGTATAGGCATCACTAAGTCTGTAGTCTAGGGTTAGAGTTTGTAACATTTTAAAGAGTTCATGATGGTCAAAGTCACATGGATAGGCTTGTACAAACTCGTCCAGTCCATGCTTCCGGGCTCTGTCAGCATCTGGTAGGAGAGGCAAAAACATGCAGCAAACAAATCATGCAGTATACATTTATATAGGATCTTACACGAGTTGTCATTTAATATAAACTTTTATGAATCAAGTTTAGCCAATGTAATCAAGCGAGCCTTGACACAGGTTTCTTGCATGTCGCCTTTCAAGTTATTTGAGACTTAAGTGCTATATAAACATACTCATAATGTTCATATTACAATAAAAACATATAAAGGTTAGTTGTGTGATAAAAATGGTTACTCAATTCTCGTAATCACAGCCTGTTAAAAGTCAAACTATTCTTTGTCTTTGTTAAATTCAATAAGATGTACTACATGCACAACTTGCAAACTTCAGGCGAACATTTTCTGATAAAATACTAACAATTAAATATATTCAACCATTCGGTTAAATCATTCTGTTTAACCATTCAGTTTAACCATTCAGTCAATAATAAAAATGGCTGTATGTATACTGCTAAAAAGGTAATAACACTGTGCCAGCTAAAGGCTAAAAAGATTACAATCCTTAAAAAATCAATCTTTAGATAATTGCTTTATAATCACTTTTATACCTTTTAGTCATATACATACCATTTATCTGACTACAGTGTGTTACTCTGATAACTTATTACATGCATGCACATACTTATGTCAATCAGTGTTATGTTAATCTAAGGAAATATCATGCAAATGCATCATCTGGAGTTAAGATTGAGGATTTTAGTCTTTGGATATATAATTGGATTGAGTGTTTCAGTTTTTGAGCCAGGTAAGAATCATGATGAGACTATATACAGAGTTTCTTCTACCACTTACCTCCTTGCATACGAGAGATCTGTGTATTACTGATTTTGTTGGTTTGTACCACAGGTGGGACTGGTTTGTGTGTCTGACCTGTGGCTCTATAAATAGCTTGTACCCATAATGCTCTCTCATTCTCATCATCTGATGCAAGAGTAACATTATCGCCCTCCTTGACAGTGTTGAAGAAGAACTTGCCTCCTTCCATCTCTGTGAAAGGAAGAAATACAACAAATAGGTGAAATATAGAACCATCTTCTATTCATCAGAACAAGACAATACTGAAATTGCATGGGTTGATTTGTCAAGTTACTAAGGGCACGGAAATTCCACTTGTCCTATACCTAGCTCTGACAAGTGGAAACTTTGAAATCTGTAACTTATTTTTTCTTGTCTCTACCATACCCTTCGATAAGCAAGACAAGCAGAGAGTTGGTCATTTTCCTGCACTGTTAATTTTACAATAACAGTTTGAATTATAACTTAAAAGAAGGAAACACAAATAGACTACTTCTTCAAACCATTGTCATTTTGGAAACACTATACAAATATCATATAAATAATTCAAGAAAAATGAATCAAAATACATTAATATGCTAATACATTTGTAAGAAAAAAGCACATGTACAATTGACCTGCACGCATACTCTTGAAATGGCTTGTCTATAATTATGCAGTAGTAAAACGAGGGGTGAATGCCATGAAGTCATAATTATGTGCTATCAAATAAACAAGCAGATAGAACACCTCTGAATAATAGGTCATTGATCTATTGACTGCCTGAAAACTTGTATATGTGTTCTCTCTATTCATAGTGTAAACCATCATTTGCAGATGAGATCTTTATTATTGTAAACCATCATTTGCAGATGAGATCTTTATTATTGTAAACCATCATTTGCAGATGAGATCTTTTATTATTGTAAACCATCATTTGCAGATGAGATCTTCATTATTGTACACCATCATTTGCAGATGAGATCTTTATTATTGTAAACCATCATTTGCAGATGAGATCTTTATTATTGTAAACCATCATTTGCAGATGAGATCTTTTATTATTGTAAACCATCATTTGCAGATGAGATCTTCATTATTGTACACCATCATTTGCAGATGAGATCTTTATTATTGTAAACCATCATTTGCAGATGAGATCTTTATTTCTATAGCATAAAATAGTTTATCACAGGAGGTTTTTACTAGTTGGGGGGATAGAAGTTTTATGATCTGTACTGGAGCTATGATTACTAAGAACATGAAGGAGCCAGTGGTGAACCTTACCTGGAAGAGGTTCACAATAGTCCACTGTGAATCCATCAAGTTGCATCATTTCAGTGGGATCTGGTTTTCTTTCTCTGTAACTGCACATCGCAAAAGTGTACTGAGATACCTACATAAAGCAAAAAAGAGAGTTATTAATGCAAGGTGCATTTATAGGCAAAACTGTACTTTGTTCCATTAAATATAATATAGATATATTCTGGCAATCCTGGAAGCCAATTTCATGTGAGTTGTGTATCCGCTCATAACAACGCTGTTTACATACAGCTAGGATGAGATCTCTCTGTTTGAAAATGCCACATAAAAATCAAAATATTATAATATAAATACAAGCTTAGATTTACCACCATTCTAATACTTAGACAATAATGAAAACTTTTATTGCCATCAATTATCAGACACTAAGAAAACTGCCACACATGTTTTGAAAGACCAATATCGTTCTGTTAACAAGAGAGCAACTTTTTCCTTGTCTAAGGCAAACATAACAAATAAATGCTAAACATTGATTACTGCAGATTACATGAAATAATTAGAATCTAGTATTTAAATTATAGATAACATGTGGAAAGTACAAATATGTAATATACATTAAGATTTAATACATTGGTTGTTTGTTTGTTGCATATGTCCCATTATTGTACCAATTTGTTCCTGGAACCAACCAGTACTAAGTAAAGTTTCTTGCTAAAGGAAACACTTTTTAACAGGGTTCAAACTCATGCCTGATATTCGAGCCATCCAACTATTACAAGTCTGACATGCTAACCACTGCACCATGCCTAATACTGTCCCAATGTTAAATAAAGAGTACCGTATGTTACAAACCTGGACGAGGACAAAGTATCGCTTCTTCCACTTCTTCCATACATTCTTACCATTTGCATAGAGGTACCTGCAAATATACAGAATACCTGTTATATATAAGCAAACATAGAGTTCCATTGACAAGCCACAGAAAATATAAGAAGACAATAGTAAAGTGCGGAGAGATTGAAACAAATCATAGATAAAATACATAGCCTTTAGAGAAAAAAAACTTTCATATATCTTATCCTTTTTTTTATGCAACTAAATGACAAATGTCCAAGATGATGACCTTCAAAGTTCAACAAGTGCGGGGTAGGTCACATGATCCCTCCAGAGACCCATATCAGACAAATCCATTTCTCTCTCAGAGCGTAATCAAACCAGACAGAATAGTTACAAATTTCCCTTTTTCGTAAGCCTGGCTTTTCATATTCAATGCACCATCGATACTTGAAAAACAAGACTGAATATTGAACCATTACCATATTAGAAATCAAACACAGCAAAAATACTGCCATGGTTGCTAAAAAGCTGAATTAATGGCTAACAACATAACACGGACAAGATTTGTTATGTTATATCCAATAAGCTATCATAAATTGTGCTAAACATTTACTGAATGAAAAGCAAATCCATTCTTGTTCTGGCATGACCCTCCAAAATAGAGAGGGCCAAACCCTAATGCACCCATTAAAAGGCTCTGGCTATCTTGACAATCAATATATTCGACTATCTATCAAGCTGGAAAGGACTGCAAGCTAACAAGGAATCTGGATCATTTTTGGCCTGCATTGGGGAAGGTGTATTTAGTGAGGGACGAGCAATTTAGAGTTATGGGAAAGGATTGGGGCGAGAGAAAGTGAGGTTGGTAGCGGTGGTAAATGTGGAAATAATTAACAAGAACAGCAGACGTCCCAAGATGAGATAGATTTGGAGACATAGCATGTAACATTTCCCCTACATACACCATTACTCTAGTATTAATCACGCAAAGCTGAAAAAATGGGGCAGGTAATTAATGTGTCTACATCCAAGTCTCCATTGTCTGATATGAATCAATACATACAGACACACTAATAGTTCTCCCTCATTCAAAAACACTCTACCATCTTTAGTAACTATGTAGTCATTGTTTTCATTTATTATTATTTTTATACCAAGCATTGGGCAGTAACCGACACTATTACTGCACTTTATGTCTGTATCACTGAGCTTACAATTATTGTCCATCTACCACACTTACTCCAAAGAGTTAAATAGAATTTCAAGCATGAAGCATATACCAAGGATAAAAGGGTAGAAACCTAAGACGGTTAAACTTGTATACATCTTATACAGGGAAAAACAACAACATCATACACTCCAGCCTATTCAGTATATAACTAAGGACATCTGACTTTGGATTCAATATTGAAATGTGAATATCACCAAATCCAGTAGCTATATTGGCTCAGCAAGAATTACCAATGTTCAATCTCAGCATGGGCAGTAAAAACCTACTTTCAGATATATAGCAAAAACGTTCATTCAGCATTCAGACACAAAACAGTACACATCTCAATTTTGCAACGTTCCCTTTGTTTGTTGAGTTCCCTTTGTTTGTTGAGTTCCCTTTGTTTGTTGAGTTCCCTTTGTTTGTTGAGTTCCCTTTGTTTGTTG
>ENA-OREC01000436-OREC01000436.1-marine-metagenome-genome-assembly--contig:-NODE-436-length-16034-cov-14.194272_pt1 | contig 16034 bp, 6 predicted proteins | sample MGYA00248626_ERZ508543 | MGnify/ENA primary metagenome ERZ508543 (study PRJEB26211, sample SAMN05518279) | marine metagenome | isolation source: Puget Sound, Washington, USA | host: Bankia setacea...
ACCATACTGATACCATACTGATACCATACTGATACCATACTGATACCATACTGATACCATACTGATACCATACTGATGACTAAATGATCGGTATTTTATTGTATGTTGTTTAAAAGTTTCACCACTATGACTAGAATAGTTTCACAAACTTGAAAATAATTGCAGTATACATTATTTAAACATTATTATAATCTTTCGTTTTCAAAATATGTCACTATGTTTCCTTCGGGAGTATTTTGTCCAGTACCACACACAGTATGAAGTTATCAATACCATCAAACAATATAACGTAACTAATCCAACCAATGTTATAATGTAACTAAAGCTACAAGTTTTTAAAATACCACGTAACTGGGAATAATGGTAAACTAATCCATCGAGTAGTTCAAATTACAAGAGATGAGAACTTACCTATTATTAAAACCCATTATCGGATATGGCTAACAGTGCTTGCCTGTTGATCGGGGAAATGATCAACATTAATAGTCTCATAACTTTGATATATGTCCTTGGCTGTACACATTATGCACATTCGTTAGATCTAATCAACGCCAACACGCATGCAGAGGTAAACTATAATGACCATAACTTGACAACTTCCAGACTAAAGCAGTTGAAGATGTTGGAGTGTTAGTCAGTTTATAACCGAAGCATAACTGTCAAATAATCTTACAATTAATTACTGTATAATTTGTTTTAAGTGAGATGTTCCTGGAATTCCTAAACTGTTGATCTACGTAACTCGACGTCACTTTCTGTCTTCAAGGCTAATCTTAATCAACAAGACAACAAGTCGACGCAATGTTTAAATGCTGGACCAAGACAGCTCCAAATACTACACACACGTCTAAGATTGGGCTGTAGTTCTCTTAATTATGACCTCTAACGCCACAACCTTGTCGAAAGCCACCATTGTGATTACGGTGCAGTCGAAACACCTACCCACATCTTATTAAGCTGTCCGTTGTTTCAGAACACTTGACTTACCTACCTGTCTAACCTCCCTAGTCCACTCACCAGTGAATTTCTCTTGCACGGTGACGATAGACTTTCTGATGACATCAACATATCCATCTGTTTCAGTGTCCAGAAATACATCAGGGCAACTCAACGATTCAGTACATGCTAGACATCTTTGATGTGCCATCGGGCTTGTGTGGTGGTGTTCGTTGCGTGGGGACAGCAATCAGCAAAACAACAATTTGAGCTTATAATTGATTAAAAACATCATTTGTTGCTTTCCTTTTCAACATTTAAATATTAGTTCAACATATCTACGCGTATTATTTTGATTTGTTTTTGTATTTGATTTTTGTTGGATGTTTAAGGAGAGGAATTAGTATGAATGTTTTGCACTTGTTTTCCCATCCTTTTTCAATATGTTATTTATTGTACCAAACATTCTGTTTTGTGTTTGTATATGCTCTTCTGAGAAAGAAAGAAATATGCTTAAACTAAGTGAGATATTTATTATTCTATGTTACATTTTACATGTGATCAAAACTGAATACCAGCACAAATACAACAATAATAGACTTCGATGTGCGTGTTAATCATATTTGCATACTATTTGGACATATGGTAACACGCACATGGACACAACCAACGTTTGAAACTGTGTCACATGTAGAAACATCTCCTGATCTACTCGGCAGTAACGGTGAACTGTGAAATGTATGGTTTGTCGTTGACGTTTATTTCTTACTGTACACTCCATGTTTCTGACAGGAACGGGATTAACGTTGAACTGTAAAATGTTTAACTCGTCATTGACGGTGATGTTAACTAAGCGTTTACGTTGAGTTCTGACCGATGCACTGTGTATTATAACAGGGACATGCTTTGATTAATTCCAGTATTAAACGGTACGTACAGATTCGTTGACTTCATTTCCGAAAGAGTATTTTCTTTGCCGTCTGTCTGAATTTGGAACTTAACAAGAAAAAATAGGCAGGATTTGACACACATGTGATCATCGCTACTACCGCCGTTATGTGCATGAGTAAATTTGTAGTTTCTTCGTTTTCCCAGGGTATAATAGATAGCACCCACGCTGATGTGTGCGTGATGACATAGGTCAAGGTGATCATGAACATTATCAACGTTGTCTTTCTCATAAGTTTGGACTTCTGTGAATTAGCGAGCAGGTGCGCAGAATTGTTCATTTGTGACCCCGACGCGTTTGATTCTGAACTCGTCCTAGTATTAGTGCTTTCAGATTGGATTGTAGACAATTGTAAGGTGCACGAAGATGACTGAGTCTTGATGCCAGATTGGAGTTCTGCGTCGTCTGTCCTTGGATGATTGTTCAGAGGTTGGATTGTATTTGTGAAGAACAAAGGTCTACATGGACAGCTCAACCATCTCGAACATCTACCCCTTCGAATTTCGTCAGAGTTAACCATACGATGCTGGGTTGCGTGTTCTTTGCTGTTCCTTTTGTGAATGGCTCGCCCAACAAAAATATAGGAAATTGTTATAACAAAAAAAGAAATAATTGATAAATTTGTGAGAATGTTTGTGTAAAGTATCAGGTCTATGTGTTTCAATGTTGGCTCACAGAGTAGATGGTCGCCCGCGTAAACTGCATACACGGAAGGAAGGGACAGTACGACACAAACGATAGTTAATCCTGCTGCAACGAATTTCCCTGTCCGGACACCATACCATTTTGTGAGAGGTCTACATGTCAGTATGAAGCGGTCTACCGCAATGGCCGAGAGAAGCAGCGGTGAAGACAGTCCGGTAGCATAACCAACAAACCATGAAAATTGACAAAATGAGCTGGATCCAACGTGTTTCCAAAGGGCAGGTGTGTATTCCATCACAAATCTTGCAGGAGTAAGTGTCGCACACACTACCTCAAATGATGACAAACTTATTACCAGATAGTCCGTACTATATCTAATCTTGTTTTTTAGTTCCACCAGTATAACAAAAATATTCCCAGATGTACCGAATATGAATATTATTGCCATAAAAATAAGTTCAGAAAGCCAAATCCATTGCCAAAGCGCAGAGGCAGTCAAAGAATCTTGTGTCAGGCCACCCGTGGTTGTTGTATTTTCACTTCCAACAGATGTATTCATTTTTTAAAGTTAACCGTATACAATTAATTATACCCTCAGTCGGCTTTCATCACAATATAAATGAAAAGCACACATGTCTTCTATCTGGCAGCGGTAGTTAGTGCTCGATTGGCCAATCACGCAGTACTTCTTCTTCATTGACTATTGAATTTTATAACTAGTCGCCAGCACTGTATTTATCACGTGACCGTATCATCACGCTGTCTGTTTCGAGGCTTACTTAACTGTAATGACATTAAAAAGGGAAAATAAAATAAAACGGTTAATGATGCGATGCCTAATAACAGAACAATTCTTATCTTAAATAAGTTTTTAGACGCTTAAATGAATACTAAATAGTTTATTTCTGTACTTGTTGATGTGTGATTATAAAAGTGACAATGCTCAATAGGACGGATAATAACACAACAACAACATATGTTTATTCTCAGATTGATCATTAGTTAAGGATAATGTTTTTTGTTTATTAGTGTTTCGGTAAAAGAAACTAAAATTACTTAAGACGAGTTTGTACTGTTAGTTATTGCATCGATATGCGAATATATTATTTGAGACGTGTTAGTTCGGTTGGATTTTTACATATGTATGGGAATAAACTTCTTGACGCGAGTTTGTACTGTTGGTTATTGCATCTGTATGTGAGCATATTACTTGAGACGTCTTTGTTCTTTAGGGATAGCATCAATATGGGAACATATTACATGAGACGTCTTTGTTCTGTTGGGAATTGCATCTGTATGGGAACATATAACTTGAGACGTCATTGTTCTTTTGAGAAGTACATCTGTATGAGAACATATAACATGAGACGTCCATATTCTGTTTGGAATTGCATCTATATGGGAACAAATAACTTGAGACGTCTTTGTTCTGTTGGGAATTGCATCTGTATAGGAACATATTAATTGAGACGTCTTTGTTCTGTTTGGTATTGCATCTATATGGGAACATATAACTTGAGACGTCATTGTACTTTTGAGAAGTACATCTGTATGAGAACATATAACTTGAGACGTCTTTATTCTGTTTGGAATTGCATCTATATGGGAACTTATTAATTGAGACGTCTTTGTTCTGTTTGGAATTGCATCTATATGGAAACATATAACTTGAGACGGCATTGTTCTTTTGAGAAGTACATCTGTATGAGAACATATTACTTGAGACGTCTTTGTTCTGTTGGGAATTGCATCTATATGGGAACATATTAATTGAGACGTCTTTGTTCTGTTGGGAATTGCATCTGTTTGAGAACATATAACTTGAGACGTCATTGTTCTTTTGAGAAGTACATCTGTTTGAGAACATATAACTTGAGACGTCTTTGTTCTGTTTGGAATTGCATCTATATGGGAACATATAACTTGAGACGGCATTGTTCTTTTGAGAAGTACATCTGTATGAGAACATATAACTTGAGACGTCTTTATTCTGTTGGGAATTGCATCTATATAGGAACATATTAATTGAGACGTCTTTCTTCTGTTTGGAATTGCATCTATATGGGAACATATTACTTGGGACGTCATTGTTCTTTTGAGAAGTACATCTGTATGAGAACATATAACTTGAGACGTCTTTGTTCTGTTGGGAATTGCATCTGTATAAGAACATATTAATTGAGACGTCTTTGTTCTGTTTGGAATTGCATCTATATGGGAACATATAATTTGAGACGTCTTTGTTCTGTTGGGAATTGCATCTGTATGAGAACATATAACTTGAGACGTCTTTGTTCTGTTGGGAATTGCATCTGTATAAGCACATATTAATTGAGACGTCTTTGTTCTGTTTGGAATTGCATCTATATGGGAACATATAATTTGAGACGTCTTTGTTCTGTTGGGAATTGCATCTGTATAGGAACATATTACTTGAGACGTCTTTATTCTATTGGGAATTGCATATGTATGCGAACATATCACTTGAGACGTATTTGTTCTGTTGGGAATTGCATCTGTATTAGAACATATTAATTGAGACGTCTTTGTTCTGTTTGGAATTGCATCTATATAGGAAAATATAATTTGAGACGTCTTTGTTATGTTGGGAATTGCATCTATATAGGAACATATTACTTGAGACGTCTTTGTTCTGTTGGGAATTGCATCTGTATGGGAACATATAACTTGAGACGTCTTTTTCTGTTGGGAATTGCATCTGTATGGGAACATATTACTTGAGACGTCTTTGTTCTGTTGGGAATTGCATCTGTATGGGAACATATTACTTGAGACGTCTTTGTTCTGTTTGGAATTGCATCTATATGGGAACATATTACTTGAGACGTCTTTGTTCTGTTGGGAATTGCATCTATATGGGAACATATTACTTGAGACAAAGAAAGTGTCTGACACAGGCGAGCTTTTCTGAAAATATGATGATAGCGCTTTGTTTACGGTAAAAGTTTTGTAGATGTAATGCCATTTTAAGGTGCTTTTATTGCATATGTTTAATGTTTTATTCACAGTTTTGGGGTAAAATGTGTTCTGTCTGTCTGTCAATGTAGTGACACTGCACCGTTATTCCACCGTAGATGAACAAAGCACAGTGGTCCCTTATTTAGTTTTATTTTCAAGTATAGTTACAAAAGAAAACATAAACAACTAAATAAGGACTTCTAATTCCAATGGACTATTTTCTTAGCTGTCTGCCTGAATTTAGAACTAAGCAAGAAGAAATAAGCCGGATTAGATGCACAATTGAACATCGATAAAAGGGCTGTTAGGTGAAATAGATAATGAATTACCACCGGACTCCAAGATACAAAGAAGAGTGTCCATGCGGAGAAATATGTGATTGCATACGTTACTGTAATCACGAAGGTTATCAAGGTTGTCCTTCTCATCAGTTCGGCCTTGTGCGATTTTGTATTACGTTCAACCGAGTTGTTCTCAATGCGGGTAGACGTCTGAGTATGGCTCTTGTCCGTTTTATTGCTGTCGTCTGGGATTGTAGACTGGTCGGTAGAAATATAAAACGAAACTGTACACGTAGAATGCTCTCCTCTTCCTTCTTGTTGCTCTATATCTTTGTTTGTATTCAAGCGAGCGTGAACTGCCTCGATTTTGTTTGAAACATTGAATACCCGTCGAAATGAAAATCTTGACGACTTTGTGCGAGACTCACTCTGACTGTGGCCTAAGTCAGAACTAGTCGTTTGTGGTTGGTTAGCTCTTCTCTGGCGGTTCCGTTGATGAATAGTCCGACCAATCATTATGTATGAAATGATTATAATGAAAAACGATAAGAAAGTGACGAAAATTAAAACATTTGTGTACATTTCCAAGTTTATCCAATCTGACGTTCCTTCACAGAGTAATACCTCGTCAACATGAACCGCCAGTCCAGAAGGAAACCCTAGCACAACAATAGCTAGAGACAATACAATTGCCAAGTATTTTCCAGTACGAACGTCATACCATTGTGTTAAAGGTTTACACGTTAGTATGTATCTATCAATCGAAATAGCTGTCAATAGAACTGGTGAGGACATACCTGTTGTATAACCAACTAGCCAAGAGAATTGACAAAATGCTGTGGATTTAACACTGTCCCATATAGCAGGTGTGTATTCCATTACGTGTCTGGCAGAACCAAGCGTTGCACACAACACCTCAAACGTCGACATAGCTATAACCAGATAATCCGTACTGTATTTGATCTTGTTCTGGAGTTCCACAAGTATGACCAGACAATTTCCAACCGTCCCAATTGTGAAAATTATTGTAAGATATGTAATCTCACCGACCCATAGCCATTGTATTACCTGACTAGAAAATAAAATATCTTGCACCAGGTCTGTGTTATTTGTCGTGTTAACGTTATCTATTGATGTATCCATGGTCACAGTCAACTCTGTCACATCCATCAACGATGTGAGTTGGCTTATATGGCTGCTAACATATTTAAATATTCCATAGGAGTAACCTTCCTTTACATATTAAATACCATCTATCTAAGAATGTTATATATTGGATTATAATTACAGTGGTATTTTTTCTTTATTACGTCCAAATTACAGTGGTATTTTTTCGTTATTAGGTCCAAATTACAGTGACATTTTTTTCTTTGTTAGGTCCAAATTACAGTGACATTTTTTCTTTGTTACATGCAAATGACAGTGGTATTTTTTCCTTAGTACGTCCAAATGACAGTGGTATTTCTTCTTTATTACGTCCAAATTACAGTGGTATTTTTTCTTTATTACGTCCAAATTACAGTGGTATTATTTCTTTATTACGTCCAAATTACAGTGGTATTTTTTTTTATTACGTCCAAATTACAGTGGTATTTTTTCTTTATTACGTCCAAATTACAGTGGTATTTTTTCTTTATTACGTCCAAATTACAGTGGTATTTTTTCTTTATTACGTCCAAATTACAGTGGTATTTTTTCTTTATTATGTCCATGATATAAAACTCATTCTACACTTCTACAAGCATTTGGGTCCTCTCCTAGCTGATCATTAGTTCAAATAACACCTACTACTGTATTAAGAACACAGAGGTAAGTCAGGTTTTAAATGAGTTTGTAAAGTTGTGGTGAATGGTGAGAATAATTGCTTTCAAAGCCGTATATGTGACAAATCTAATGTCTCAGAAATAGATGGACCACTGTCAATAACAAACAATCCAAATTGTCAAAATTAACAACATAACACGCCACATTATTTTGGGTATTTGGCGTGCTTTCAAATGAACACAATGTTAATATAATGCTCTTAAAATGATCTCCGAATCTTTCCATGAGTCTTAATTGGTATCAGTCAAATATATCAAATTCAAGATCAACACAATGCATTTAATTTAATACTATCAATGTTTCTTTCTCAATCTTGACCCGCCTTGACAGCAATTACTCCAAATCGTAAAGAAAGATAGAACTAAATGTTACGCAGTTGGTATTTTTATACATGTAGTTTAAATATACCTTACCTATTGTATATGGTTTTAGTTTCATGTCAAACGTGTATTGACCTTACCCTGACTGAAAGCTTATTTTAGTTTATATTTCCCATTTAACTAGCTTCGATCATTAATGTGATTATATGTTTCCGTTAAATAAGACCAATGAATACTTTCCATGAAGTATTTGATTAAAGCTTACCTGTAAAACGTGACATGTTTCCCTTATCGGTTTGTTATTTCAAAGAAGACGAAATAAAAATGATACATTAAGCATAGTTGTATAGGATCGCAACCCATTAAAGAAACGATCCCCTAATTAGTGTAATCAAAAGAAGTTAAGATACTGAATTTATTTTTGGCTTTCCATAAATCTTAATTGCTCCAACAAGATGATTTAAAGTAATATATGCAATTTATATTATTTGCAAACAAAATAAAAATGACGTTTTTGTTTGTATTAGTATGCGTTTTAGTCTTCAGAATTTCCATGATTCATATTTTGGTTAATGTGCCGTATTGCTATAAATAGTGTAGTTCAAGTTATGTATGGCCTTAATAATGTCTATATTCTAATATTGAATTGTTGAAAAAAATACAGTACGTTAGAGTATGTGTGCTTATTTGGTCCCTGTCACTCTTGCCATCGATTCGATTCCATACTACATGTACTACAATAGTTTGGTTTGGGCTGGTGTAATGGTTAGGTGCTTCATTTGTACTCTTATTATTAGTACAACTGACTTTCATGATTCTTCTTGACTTGCAACCCCACTTTAGTCTAAAATGCCTAGCAATAGAAGACATTGACAATTGAAAATCAGAAGATCCGTAAAAATAACACTGCGAAGACGGCTTCTTTGAAGACAGAACTTATTTCTTCATTAAAATAGACACACACTCATTGTTTATATGTCCGTTGTTTATATATCCGTTGTCACCAAAATCAGACTTTGTTTACTAGTAAAATCTTGATATGAGGAGATTTTGTAAAATGGATTTTTTCGGGCTTGTCTGAAAAAATCAGGGCTTGTCCATTATCAAAGGCCACAGGCACAATCAAATAATTCGAGAATATGTTAATCGCAATATATTTTAAAAGGGTGGTGTTTTACAAGATAATCAGGAAATGCTACATATGTATTACCAGATGACAACAACCTTCCTGAATAGTCTACATTATGAGCCTACATTAGAACAGGCGTTCATATAGTCATACATACCTTATTTGTACCCATGTCGATTCAACATTTAGAAAAAAATGAATAAGTTATATTCAAACGTGAAACGTGCTTGTTTACCTATACTTAATCAGTGTCCAAATGGAGAGTATTCTATCTAAGCATATATGAAATGTGATTTACATCAATTCAATCGCATGAGATTTTGTTTAAATACCGTTTTGGTGCAACCTGTTTATATCCTTCCCTGTCGGAGTCAAATCTATTTTTTGTCTAGATACAAATATTCTAGGTCCAAACAAGTACAGCATTAAACAGAGTTGATGAAGTATTGGTATCTTCGAAGTATAATTTTCTTTGCTGTCTGTCTGAATTTCGAACTCAGCAAGAAGAAAAAAGCCGGATTAGATGCACAGTTCACCATCGATACTAGAGCTGCAAAGTGCATTAGATAATGTATTAACAATGGATTCCAGGAGATAAAACACAGAATCCATCCTGGTACATGAGTTACCGCATACGTTACAGTAATAAAAAACATTATCATCGTCGTTTTCCGCATCAATTCCGACTTTTGATTTTTTCGAAGGGGTTGACCGGATCCATTCTCATCGCTTTTACACTTCCCAGAACCATTCCTATCCCAAGACGTCCCTATATCTATTGTTGCAGATTGGTTTTGAGTATTGTACGAAGAGCTGGAGTTAGCAGCAAGTTGATGTCCTGCATTTTGAGATGGTTCGTTGTGGCTCTTGTTCTCAGAACTAGCCCTAAATGGTTTGACTTTATTAAATGCTCTAAAGGTCGACCATGCCGAAAGAACTTTACTTCGTGAGCCTGATTGGTCCTTCCCGACTGTATCGTGTTGATTATTCAAAGTTTGGCCTTTCCGTTTCCGAATCGATCGGCCAATACATATGTAAGCAACAGTGATAATACAAAACGATATGAATGTTAGGACAACGAGACTGTTTGTATACAATTCCAGGTCTATTATTTCCGACGTGGCATCACAGAGTAACACTTCATCTACATAAACAGCGAACATGGAAGGTAAACCAAGCACAACACCAACCACAGTTATCCCAATAGCAAAACGCTTCCCAGTCCGAACATCATACGCTTTTGTTAACGGTCTACATGTCAGTATATATCTGTCGACGGCAATTGCTGACAACAGAAGCGGCGTTGCAATTGCTACTGTGTACCCGACACCCCACGAGAACTGACAAAACGCTGTGGATTTAACACGGTTCCATATAGCAGGTGTGTACTCCATCACGTGTCTGGCTGAACCTAGAGTCGAACAGACCACCCCATACGATGACATACTTATCACAAAATAATCCGTACTGTATTTTTGCTTGTTTTCCAGTTCTACCATTATGACCAGAATATTTCCGGCAGTCCCAAATATGAAAATAATTGTAAGAAAAGTCATTTCACCGATCCACATCCATTCCAATTCTGCAGGTGTAAATAAAATATCAATTTCTGCTCCGTTTAATGTCGAAAGTGTTGTGTTTTCTGGAGTCATCGCTATACGCATACTCGTTTCTAATGTCACTGCCTTCTTTGACTCTCTTGTAGACAGCAAATACTCTCCTGTGGTATTGTTGAAATGATAACAAGTGTCCTTATTTCACTTAAGTAATACAGAGATATGTGATGCGTGCGAGCGAGTGATTCTCTTGACTTTCAAATACTTTTAGTAGCTCTATTTCTCCTGTTCTTAAATGCGTTTAATTAATATAGGGACTGGGTGGACCTGTTTCTACGAGTAGCGCCGATCAATTAGGATTTAGGAACAGAATGGTGTCAGTATGATCCTCTCCAATCACATTTACTTGTCAGTATATGTTTCTAATATATGATTGATTACTGAACACGTCAATATGTCAGGTAGTTAACCGTTGGGTATATTAATACCTCAACATTGTATTACTTAGCTAACGGTAGGCTCCCACTAAACGTTGATGTAATGATAGAATGGGAAGTGAGCGGATTTTACTCGATTATAGGTCGGGCTTGAACCAGTTGATCTGATCGACAATATTAACGTTGTTAAAAAGAAATGACACTGTGTGCCTTTAAAATCAACTCCGAATAGTCCTGCTAACGTGTTGTGTGTATAAGGAAAACAAATAGCACAGCGTGTATAACGTACATACAGTTTTTATATGTTCTTATATTCGAAAGAATAATGTCTGCCACGAACAATTCGTCTCCCAAGCAATGAACAAACGTAACCGAAATGGGTTATACCTTATATTCCTTTATGTAGTATGTAGACATGGGCTATCATTGTGGACTCGCGATCCTTTCGTAGGGTCGTCAATGAATTCATAATTGTAAAGAACTATTGGCAGTTTTATTATCATCAGTTATCTGTCCTGCTCATTGATTACGACATTTAACTTCACATTTGTAACACTGTAACCACCGTGCGTTCCATTTTACAACACTAGGAAGCTCTATAGTGTACTTTGTCGTCGAAATCGTCAAGACCAAATCTCAACCACGCACGCTGATGAGAATAACAACGAAACAAAACAATTATTCTATGTCGTGGCAAAGAGATTTGTTAACTAATGTGTCTTTTTTCTTGATGATGTTTAACCGATCTATAATATCTAATTCGTATATAGCAGCAGGTTAAACAATATACACATTTTATTTAACAGAATATACACACTTGACGTTAACCTACGAAGTACTTGATTGACGATAGAGTACCGCGTACAAACAAAACATAACCTTTAATTGAATGTCGATTGGTAAATGAGCTGAAACATTAGTTACGAGACCACTTGGCGTTTTATGACAATGCTTTTAAACAGTAAGACGTGGTTTGTGACTCAGTTGGTTAGTTTAAGGACAATGGTATGTGCTTCGTTGATAATCGATAAGTGCTTCTCTTGTACCTGAGTTAAGCATGTATCTACCTAAAGGATGCTGTAAATCGTCGTTTTATTTCCAAAACACACTTATACCTGGTGTAATCACCATGCTATGTCTGCCTACGATATGTGTTCTTTGCTGCAAAATATCTTTTGAATCAAATTTCCGTCCAGCAAAAAATAAATGCATATGTGCACAACTATCTAAAAGAAAGGTCTGATCCCACTTAATCGAAAAGAACGTATACTTGTGTTTGAATAACTAACATTATTTTTTCTAGTTTCGAAAGAGTATTTTCTTTGCTATTTCCCTGAACTTAGCGCTAAGAAGGAAGAAAAAGGCGGGATTTGATACGCAGTTAATCAAACTAAACAAAGCAGTGAGGTGTATAAGCAGATCCATGGTGGCTTGATCTGTCGGTAGAACAATCAGAACCCAGCCGGACGCATGCGTAACTCCGTACGTTAATGCTATCAGGAACATAATAAGTGTTGTTTTCCGCATCTGTTTAGACTTGTTTAATCTCTCTTGTGAACAACCGCTTTGTGGAACATGCTCTGTTTTGCCGTCCTTCTTGCTCAATGTTACAGACTGAACTGAGGACGGATGTAAAGACGTAGTGCACAATGTGTTTTGCTTTTCTGGAGTGTGTTGCAATTCGACAGAGTCACCTGTTCTGGAACTATTCTGGAATGGATTAACTCTATATGTTCTTTTCAAGATATTTCTTACAGGAAAAAGTTTCCATCTTGTACGAGAATCACGCGAATCATCTGTAGAATTGACAGTCGTTATAGGAGTCTTGTTCCGCCGACGAATTGTTCGACCAACGCAAACATAAGCGATAGTAATGATGATAAACGATACAAGTGTGAATACAATTATGAAGACGTTAAATTTGTCCAGATCTATAATATCGTTCGTCGGTAAACATTGTAACATTTCATCAGCATAAACTCCAAATATGCCAGGTATGCATATCAAAGGACACACGATAGTTATGCTTACGGCCAAGATCTTTCCAGAGCGAGCATTATACGATTTAATTAGAGGTTTACAAGTAAGTACGTATCGATCAACTGCGATGGCCGACAGAAGAAGGGGAGACGCAGTTCCGATAGTGTAACCGACGTACCACGAGAGTTGGCAAACTTCATTGCAGCATACCCGCTTCCAAATAGCAGGTGTCTGCTCAAGTATGTTTCTGGTGATATTCAGTGTGGAACAAAACACTTCAATCGATGCCATGCAGATCACGAGATAGTCTGTACTGTATTTGATCTTATTCTTCAATTCCACCAGAATAACTAGTATGTTTCCAGTTGTCCCGAACATGAGAATAAGTGCAAGGTATGTTATTTCTACAATCCTGAGCCATGCTAATTCAGGTGGAAGCACAAACGCTAACACCAATTTGTAGGTTTCCGTTGTATTTCCGTTCGCCATTTGCATTTGTTTGCTCACCAAATCAGCTTGTGATTTCTTTCATCCGTTGAAAGCGATGAGCAGAATAGCTTTAGCATTCAGGTATTTTATAGTTGTTGATTACCGGCCTTTAATATAGACAGCCAATGTCATGACAGGTTGCTATATATGAGAAATGTAATATAAAACAGGCTTTTACAATTACCACTTATTGATAGGGAGAAAGTAAAACAATGAGCTCATTTACTTCTATACTAAATTTGTTCATAAATATTATTTTCAATAACGAGTGGTATTGGTAATTGTGACGGTTGTGTTGCCAGTAAAGCTATTTATTTCCGACCTTGATATTTTAACTATAATGTCGGATGAAGGTTGTTACGGTTATACACGCATTCAAATGTAGCTAAATAAGTGGTGTGTACATCTACATGGGCTTTTATTTGACAACATGACAAGGTTGGGTACGATACTAAAACTATGAACACAAATGTGAAAGCAATAAACAAAGATAGATTTCTTCTTTTCCAATGAATATGAAAATGTCATTGGTAGCAGTATATGTGTAGTGGATGCTGTGGTCTTACAAATCAAACCACTATATTGATCTTATACCAGCATCACATCACCCACGGTAGAATAGGTATATCGAATCGAAAGGCGACATTGCTTAGGCTTTGATTTTTGATTTTTGTTCACCATGTCATATACGAGTACTTATTGCTCCAACTAACATACAAATACAACCCCATCCGAGTGTACGTTTTCAGTTTATTTGATAACATTAATTGTTCATGTTGTACTAACTCTAAATGGATATTAACCATTAACGTTATACATGTACAAGAAAATGTACTGTTTACTTAAAAAATAGAATTGAGTAGTCTATACACAAACAGTAAGTCGACACATGTGAATGTTTAGTTATCAATGACAAAGATACGATGGAATGGATGTCTACAGAACAACAAGGTGTAGTGTTCGTCGTAGAAAGACATGTTTCGTTCTGAATATGTATATTAAAACTGGAGAAGGCTTGCATGTTGCCGACTGTTCTCATGTAGTGTGGTGAGTACGGTTACATATACAAGGTTCCATTTCTCAATCATGTACTAAACGAATTCCATCGATGTTATCACTGTGTTGGTTTAATAACTGTGTTTGCCTAAACAATAAGCCAACCATTGCCTATACTTCATGTACTTCCAGATTAAAGGTTTCTTAATATATGACTTCGACCATGAACTAATATCCTTCCAACCATTTATTCTAATTGACTGTAGGTCCTTTCGTGTTAATTACAAAGTTGTTAGTGATACATTTCAAGTTTGCTTACAGTATTCGGTGTTTATTATTTTGTATAATAAATTTGTAGTATTGATGAACGTTTTGACTTCCATGCATTGGAAGACCAGTGCGTCGAAGAGTAATACCCGTTATTTGCTGAAATCAATTCACCATCACAGAGAATAAATACATGTTGCATAGGAGAGGATTGTGATTGGGGAGTCGATGCATTTGGATAAATAAAATCCTTTTTTTTTTTTTTACTGCAATTGAGTTTATTTGTAAAAACCCAGTCCATTGTCATGGTAAATGAGATGGTTTCGCTATTTATAACAGAAATTATAAACATAGGAATAGACAATCATGATTTGCTGTTACAACATCTATGGTGAACAATAAAGTATCCATGTTTCCAACTCAACCCATGTTTAGTTGTGTGTGTCCATCTACTGACATACCCGGGTTTGTTTCTTTTCTTTTTTTATATCAAACCAAACATGGCTTGTTATTCTTGTTGTGAAAAATGATGTTGAACTCATCCACCTTTGCCAAGAATTTCTCCTTAATTAATGGACGATTTTATAGTTTGACTTATCTATTCGTCAAGTTGTAATAAACACTAAGCACGCTAGGTGTGTAAATGTCGTGTATTTATGTCATTGCACCAAGAGGTGCAACAATTGCACAAAAACGTGTTCGTGATTCCGAGCCAATCATTTTGATCAAAGATGTATATGTTTTTACATTTTTTTCTTAGAAAGAAAGGTACACATGTTGTTAATCTTAAACAGCAAACACATATATATGTCACCGTACTAAATGCCATTATATATTCAATATGAGTTCATATAGATCTTATATGAACAGAACAGATACGTTAGTTTAGGACGTATACAAAGTACATAGTCACAATACACTATATATATATACATTTGTCACGGTGGGTATATGCTACACAGCGATAATGCGTATGCTTGTCTTAGAGATAATAATAGTCTATATAAAATGTTTTAAGGAAACAACAAAACACATGCACCCGCACGCACACCATAAACCCCAGCGGTACTCGTATTTTGCTTAAATCACCATAAACCCCAGCGGTACTCGTACTTTGCTTAAATCACCATGAACCCCAGCGGTACTCGTATTTTGCTTAAATCACCATAAACCCCAGCGGTACTCGTATTTTGCTTAAATCACCATAAACCCCAGCGGTACTCGTATTTTGCTTAAATCACCATAA
>ENA-OREC01000437-OREC01000437.1-marine-metagenome-genome-assembly--contig:-NODE-437-length-16028-cov-13.239734_pt1 | contig 16028 bp, 9 predicted proteins | sample MGYA00248626_ERZ508543 | MGnify/ENA primary metagenome ERZ508543 (study PRJEB26211, sample SAMN05518279) | marine metagenome | isolation source: Puget Sound, Washington, USA | host: Bankia setacea...
TTAGATTGTACTGTGTGTTTTGTATTTGGAAGGTTCTGCACATTCAGATTGTACTGTGTGTTTTGTATTTGGAAGGTTCTGCACATTCAGATTGTACTGTGTGTTTTGTATTTGGAAGGTACTGCACATTCAGAGTGTACTGTGTGTTTTGTATTTGGAAGGTACTGCACATTCAGATTGTACTGTGTGTTTTGTATTTGGAAAGTACTTGTTTTATTTTAACAGTGCTATAATTATTTGTAAAGGCCTACCATGGAAACAGAAAACACGATCAAAACAACATCAATTGTGGACGAAAATTTAAACTTGGAACTATGAGTCAAATCACAAAGAAACCCTCCTTTGTGCCACACAAAAGATTTATTTCCATTAAATGATCTCCCGTATTATTTTTTGGACCATTTCTTTTTTATTCTCCTCCACAAGGTATATACTACATCTGTGTGTACAGCAGTTTTAGTTCATTCATTTAGGAGGAGATGAGCTTACAAGAAAGTTGGATGGACAGATAAATAAATAGCAATTATACCATCGTTGAAGGCCTATGTCAAATAAGCTCCTTGTTAAATATCGTCGGAGGAAAGAAACAAACAAACAAACGGACGAATGGATGGATGGATGGACTGTCAGACAGGGTGATTCCTAAATACCCATCCCATTCCTACCCCTACAACCACTTTGTATGGAGGTGTATAATGATTATAAACCCAACTTACATCACTGAGCCTTCTAGACACTGGTTGTTTAGGTAGAGGGTCTATATCGTCCAGGTTATCTGTTGTCTCACCACTAGAGTCCTCACCACTTGTATTCTTTCTAGGTTTTCTGGTCACTTTATTGTGCAAGGTCTGAAAATAGAAGAAGGCATCAATATAAATCTTGTAACACAGTTCAAATACTATTATTGTATATACAACAGTCTTCACCTAGTGTTAGGGTTGAATGAAAACCTTTTATTTATAAATACGGAATATGAAGGATTGTGCAACAGTTTTCTATTCAATCTTAAACCATGTGTGGTATGCTCTTCTCAAGTTTAAATGTGTTGGAAACTCTCTCCCCAACATTGTATTATATGACAGGAATACTGAGGATAGGACAAGAATGACATTAGTTGCAATACAAGCAAAACCACCAAGAAAACAAATCGCATCGAGAAAACAAATCACATCGCCACACTTAGAAACTAACCCTGTCAACCTTAATTACATTGTATTTGTATAATCAACCACAAAACATGTTTAGAATGTCCATGTGTGTACAGTGAGGTCATGCCATGAATCTCAGGGAGAACAAGTTCTCAAAAATAAAGTCTCCGCTAGAAAACAGGGGTGTAGGTAAGTAACCCTGTTTGCAACGTCTTTGATGAATATCTCCAACAAGATGCCATGTCCATCTTCTTGTTATCAAACATAACAAAGGCTTTCGTAGATTCCACAGGTATCTTTGATATAAAAGCCAATGTTCACAAACTATGTATTGCCTGTTGATATTGATGGCCAGAAAGTTCTAAGTGATATTAAATAAAGAAGCAGATAGAACCTTGAAGACTTGCGGTCACATCTTTGATACACACCCTTCTTTTCAAGTCTATCAAGAAAGTAAAAATGTCCATGAGAAGGTAAATGTTGAGGGTGAGTGCGAAACGGTGCTATGGAATAAAGAAGCAGATAGATCCTTTTCACATTTACCCCACAAGCTATAGGATACAGTCAACTATAATCATACAATACCAGATCTTGACTCAGACATGTTAGCTTGTCTATATCAGTAATAAATACATAGAGTAAAGCAAGAGGTGAATGCAAACAGGGTTCTATCTGCTGCTGTAGTTGATGGCACTTTCGCTTTCACTCCTTGATAATAGAAATAGATAATAACAAGATGACTACACAAAATGAAGAACAATTGTTGAAGACTGTGTACAAAAGAATATCTAAAAAGAAACCTTCTTAAACACTCACAAACCATGTAAACTGAACCCTTATCGGGCTATAGAAAAATGTCATACAGCCGAGAAAACTTCCACTCAAACTTAGTTCATACTTCAATTCAAATGTTTTGCTTAAAGCTTGAAAAGACATGACAGCAGTTTTAACCGGTTATATCCACTGAATCAATTAACAACACAATTTCTCTTCTTCATCTTCAATGTTGCTTTGTAATGTTGTCATAACTTTTATCAGTTTTATCGTTTTATTGAGCTGCTTTTCCACCATGTCTTCAAAGTAGCTTTAATTATTTGTCATTACAACTTTTATCAGCTCCTAACAGCTTTAACTTTTGTCATAACTGGCTGTCATTTTCCCATTGATCTGAAACTTAACTATCCATATTTATTACCCATTTTTTTGTTCCTTGGACATTTCTCGGAGATAACCTTTAATAAACCAATGGTAGCGCTTTGAACATTGAACCAGAGCTATAGATTAACAGTCTCGTTTTATCAATTGAAATTTACACAAGATATGACCAGGTTATCGCAATACTAGGCTAACTATGGTTTGAAATATAAACCCACTTACAAGCTTTATGTACCCACATTTTTATGTTGAAAATAAGCTTTGATTTAGTAACTGATGGAATAATCATGATGCAAATAAAACCGATAATTAAAACATTTCTGCATCAAGTCTTTCATATCGCATCATATTTACCCAACAAATCAATGCCATAACGCAAAAAAGAGCTAACTAATCATGTGATATCTGCGGTTATACCATTCTAGCATGGACTGTTTTTACTATCACCTCACATTTCTATGGCATATCATCACAGATTTATGGCCTAGTCACGGCAATGATTAAACCAAACCCGATACCCTGGCATGCTTTATGACAATTTATAGCATCGTTTTGACCAATATAAAAACTCATATTGACCATTAAACCGTTCAATCTGGTCCCTTCAATCTGGTCGTGAATGAGGTGAGATAAAAACAGACAGGTGATAAAACTCGTACAATCACTCAAAGTTATTACCCAAGTTATTACCCAAGTTATTACCGTGCCAAGTCTGTAAATCGGATACCTGAGATTCCTCATGAAAGACACTGACACCTTAAACACCTTCGCTTTAGTATCTTTGTATCTGTTTCTTTGTATTTAAGGTATTTCATCCTAAAGACACCAAAAGCACTTTTGAGGATCAGTCAAAGTTTTGCTAATACTAATATCTAGAAATATCTATTATATCCATGGTACTTTTACTGAGATGTTTGTAGGTCAGCTATAGCAAATTTGATATCAGTTTCAAGTTATTTTATAAATAAAAAATTTGGAATAAGAAAAATAAAAAGAACCCTCCAGAATGACTATTTAAGAAAGCCATAAAATTGTATGCAGCCAAAACTGATTAGACTATAAACAATCAGCAAAGTTATACCATTAAATAAAACTGAACATGTTAACCATTTATCCATCTTGTCAATAAACAGATCAGCTACCACAAAATACCCAAATCATCCTTTACGATTTACCACTTAATAAATAATTTTATCTCTGAAAAACCGGCCAATCATCTGATCATACCTGACCCCGTGCCTCGTTGTTGAGAGCTCCATGGCAGATATGTGAAGACCTGGTTGCATGTGACATAGACATAAAACTCCTGACCATTCAACTAGCCTGATAATAAACTGCCATCCTGATACACCATTAAACAAAATTTGATACCATATATTCTAGTCAGTCTGTAATGACCCTCATAAAATCTGGAAAACCTTTTTATAAAACCCTCTCTCTCCAATTACAACTTCACTTTTGTCGTCTGCCCTTTCATTTTGCCATCTAATATGTACTCTGGTAAACAAAAACACAATCATTTGCTTTATTTTCCCTTCTCATTTGATGACAGGATGTTTTTCAGTCCATGTCATTTATTAAATATCACCAAGTCCTCTTACAGACATAATAAAAACCATTTACCTAAAAGTACCAATTAACTACCAAAAAGAGTAGTAAAACCCAAAGTGAAGCTGTTTACCCAACAAGACTAAAATTGAGATCAGAACTTACAGAAAAGACATACAAGAGAAACAAAGGCACCAAGAAAATGTTTAAAGATACACTTAATCTCACAAAATCTGTGTCTACCTTCAGTTGCTAAAAACCCCACTCCATTTTAATTTAATAACATATCGAACACACACAAAATACAAAAAAGTTTGCATTTAAATATAGCACTTTTTTGTAGTACAATAATTACATACATCTCCAAACATCAGTGTACTCTCTTGGCCACTTTTTGAAAATTAACGATTTTTGGTAACGATATCTTCAGGTAGGTTTGTAGTAAGAATTTTTTGCACTCTTTTGTAATCTGATAATATCCAATTACACAAAAACTACATCTACATACAATTATCTATTTCGATTATTTTTACAATTTTTTCTCCCCTTTTAGGTTTTTATTATTATTTTTCTTCTTATGTTCCTTTCTTCTCTTTTTCCCCCAATTTGTCATTACAGACATCTTGATTCAGTTGATTTTTTCTCAAATAAAAGCTTTTTCCCCCCGACATATTTTCTCCTTTTTACCCTCATTTTTTCAGTGTAACAGAAACACGTTCAAAGAGAAGAAACATAATTTTATGGGATTATAACTATTTCAAAGATCTAGTTATGATATGTCCTACGTTTTATATCTCTGATCCTAACAAGGTGCGCAGACTCATAAAATTACAAACTTTTACATGTTTTTGGCCAATTAATAACTATACAAAAATCAACTAATATCTCTCCAACTTTTTACGTTGTTGATTATTTTGAACAAGTTACTTTTTGCCATCAATTATGTAATACAATCGTTCAAAAGAACAGCAAAGATCATGTGACTTCCTGAAGTAGATATCCCCCTCCCCCATCAACTTCTCCTCTCAATTCATTAGCTTGTTCTCATCTGTGGATACTGTATAGCACAGAGTTAAGAGTCTCTGTATTTTTGCATTGTTTTTTACTAAATATTTTAAAACTGCCAAATTGAGAACAAGAGCGGACACACAAATGGACCTAGCAACGGATTCACAGACGTGGGTAGGGTAACAGTTTATGCCAGTTGGCCATAGAATTCAGTTATCAGACAAACAAGTGCTTGCTATAAACCAAGTCATAAGAAAATACAAGAGTTTACAATAGCACTTTACTTAATCTTTAAAGAATGCTAGTGAATGAAAATAATGAACGCAAGATTTGAAACAATGTGAGAAAAAAACAGATTCAAAACTTATCAAACCAGTCAAGTGATAGGATTATTTACAGCACAATTCTTCAGCAAAATACTTATCTCCCTGTATTCATTCTCAACAAGATCCCGGATGCTCTTACAACTCACTTGACAGAAGCAGAGGAATATAAAGCAGAGAGAGAGAGAGAGAAAAAGCCTTGACAAAAACAGCCAACAAACAAATAACCCTTCATTACAATATAATAACATCAGCCTCTGTGACATGCATATAAAACAGCCTTATTTTCCACCTAATTTTCTCACTACTAGTTACTCATGTCAAATAACCTCCAGAGTTGAAAAAAAAATCCCAGGAAAAACACAAATGCCAATTAGTTGCTAATAATGCCTGAAACATAATCATGCTGCTACAATAAAGATATTAAAGAAAGTTGTCCCTCCCCTTTTCTACCCCAAACCCTAGCTTTCTAATTTCCATCTTCTACTCCCCAAAATCTATCATTACAGAGTTAGTGCTTTCCTATACCTCAAAGTTATGGAGGAAAATTATACAGAGCTATCTCAACAAACATCATATGTATTACTTTCACAAAAATCCCTCTGAAAATATGATGTTAAACGCACTCCAGCATCAACCATCTCTAACTTGCTTAATATTTTTGTTATCTTCACTATGCAGCAGACAGCCTTTAATTGAAATTCCATAAAATGAGATTTAATCTCTCCCTCTGAAAATGTCAATTAGTTTCTCCCAGCAGCTACAGGTTTTGTGCATGTGAGATAGAGTTTCACACCATTACGGGGGTGCTACAACTATCAAAGAGGCTTCAATCTACCATACAAAGTTGCCTCCCTTTGATAATCTCCACTTAAAGCCCATCAGAGTAGTGTCCCTTGGCAATGATGAAGCATTTAAGGTCTTGTAAGGTCAGACAATTGCCTGCAGCTACTCTAGTAACACAATGGCACTGTAGTTTGTAAGAAACACTTCTAGAGGAAATTTGCTGGTAGAAAAATCAATAGAGAATACCTATAGAGGCTGCCACGCTCTCTGCTTCACCAGAAGAAATGACATGATTGCACATTTTAAAGCTTAATTTCCCGAATGGCTGATCGCAAAGAAGTTATGGCCTACTGAGACTGCAACAAATCTGTCAGCTATAGCATAATCTAGCATCAATATTTGATGATTACATTTGATAGCGATATATCTTCTATGTAGCAGAAAGCTCCCTGGACACCTATCATGTTATCTATAATTTCCAATATTCATTTAGAACCTGACTTCATATTTCCCGGGAGGATGCTGGAATTTATACAACAGATCTATTGGAAATGGCATGATCGCACAGTTCATGTCCCCGGTGGTTACATAATAATGGCCAGATATAATGAGAAAAAACAGCAAATACTGTCGAGCATTGACTAATGGTTCCCACTAGCGAGGAAGTGAACATATCATATTTAAACTGTGGAAAAAAGCAGCCCTATTATTCTATTTCTGTGTAATCAGTGGGCCGGTACATTTATCCAGTACTCTCGCATCATATGGCTTCCCCTGTTTGTATTTGATAATTACTTGTAAAGGAAACATGATGACCACGATGGGATCATTAATAGAGGATAGCTCATTATGTCTGTGCACGTCTGCTATTGAAAGTAAGCGGAAAATACCCATTATAAAAAACATAGAAATGATTAAATCCTGAATCAAAGTCTCGAGTTGTTTCCTAAAGTAAAAAATGTTACCCTTATTGCTTAGTACTGGTTGGTTCCAGGAACATAATAACACGTGATTTCACAAACTAAAATAAATTTAGGGCCTTAGCCTTTTATGTCAAATAAGCCCCTCGTTAAACATCATAAAAACCTGAACAAAATATACCATTTTATATGCACAAGTCAATAAACAGTCTATACATATGCACACAGCAACGGGTAGGCTTTACCATTGTCTACTGAACAAACAAAAACTCAACTATAAATGTTGAAATGTACAATTTCAAAGTGGATTTCAGCTGCAGTAGGCCTATTGCTTTTGTATTGATGCAGGATTTTTTAGCCACATCAAACACAGCTGAAATGTCACCCAACAGATCGAGTTTACCTGACCATCGAATAAACTACAAGTATAATGACAGCCCAAGTTTACCGTGTCAATATTGACCACTCTCACTACTTGGTCATTTAGCACTTTTACTGACAGCTATATTGGCTATCTATGATATTAAGCCATTTTGGTACACTTGAATGGTCTGTTCAAGAACCATTTATCTGCCGTTCTCTTCTATATCTCTTAGAGCATTTTCTGGTTCTCTCTATGCCTTACAAGTACTTAAATCTGAGGCAGTTGTGAATACCTTAGATTTGACATAATAAACATAAATCCTCTAAACTAAAAATGGGGGTCAGATTCACTATTTGAGCTGTCAAAACAAAACTCCAAAAATACAGCGGACACGATCAAACAAAAACAAATGCAGAACAGCAGTCTTTATTCAGACATTGCAAAGTACCTCAATAGTGTCAATCAATCAAATCAGATGTATTTGCTGAGAATGTTGATGACGCTAATATTGATGCTAAAGCTTATGATGATGACGATGATGACATTGTGGATGATGTTGCTGCTAATGATAAATAAGCTATGGCAATGATAAAGCTAATTCTTATTATGTTAATTCTTATTATGTTAATTCTTATTATGTTCATTCTTATTATGCTAATTCTTATTATGCTAATTCTTATTATGCTTATTCTTATTATGCTAATTCTTATTATGCTAATTCTTATTATGCTAATTCTTATTATGCTACTTCTTATTATGCTAATTCTTATTATGCTAATTCTTATTATGCTAATTCTTATTATGCTGATGCTGATGATGGCAATGATACTGCTGCTTATGATTGCTATGGCGGCGTTGATGCCAATGATCTTGGTAATGCTGATAATGCTAATAATGATGATGGCAATGACTATGCTGATGATATTGCTGATAATGATGACGATGTCGATGATGACTTGAGATACTCTTAGCATAGACATAGCAAGGAAACACTTTGTATCAATGATCTTTAAAGTTCAACTTATTTCTATTAAATTGAGTCATTACCTTTATTCACTTGTGTCAGTCCTCAAATTTAGAATTCATGATGCAATTTAATTTATTAAATACCTCACCAATTAACACTTTCTCTGTTGTGTACTGAGCTAAAACTGACTCGAGTAAGGTAAGCATGTTTCATCAATTTGCACCAATCTGACCAAACTATCATTCACGAGGCTACAGACAAGACTGGTAGAACTTCATATCAAATAAAGAGGTAGACAGCACCTTTTGCACTCAGCCCTTCAGAATTGTAAAATTTGTGAAATCGTAGTTTGACTGGTTTAAATGATACGAAGGAGTCTTCTAGAGAAATGCCTATTAGCACTTTTTCCTTGACTAGTTCATTTACTGAAACCGACGTCTCCATTTCTGTTATTAATATGCTATAAACAAAAGGACCTAACAAAAAGAAGAAAATAGGTGCTAATTTCATCTAGACAAACACTTTTAATTGTTTTGTTATAGTGTGCTTTAGGGTCCAACCATGTTTATTTTCATCTTAAAACTAGAAAGAAAGAAAGAAATTATTTTTTCCAAGTAAAATTGTAATTAAATACAACTTAGTTAATACCTCAAATTATGTCTGATAACAAGTAATACCTATAGACAGTGAATGCCAAAGTATTCAAGTGTAGCAATTTAAAGTAATATTATACTCATATTTCATATTAAAGAAAATGAATGAACGTATAATAGACAGTTAATATATCAACAAATATACATAACGAATGTATAAAAACCAAATATATCCCTTCGTACATTTTTGAAAACGAAGGTAAAATATTTAAAGAAGCGGATATTGCCGAAGTTAAACGAGTTTCCAGAAATTTACGATGTTCAAATATTAACGGTGATATGCATACATTATTGATCGGTGCATGTCTGACGGGAGCGAAAAGGGTCCGTTAACAAAAAACTTTTGATCTGTATCTACTTAAACAAGGACATTCGCATCAGTTAATACATGTAAAGGATCTGTTTAAAGTTGTTTAAAGCTTATGTAACGATATCGTACGATTAAAAAAAAGTGTTCATATGCGCATAGTATTACTTTAATAAAAAGTATGAACCTTATTTAACCAAAGTAGACAAGAAAATGCTGGGTTCTTTTACATTTCTTGACACAAATGAACATTATGTTTGGCATATAGAGCATTGTTTGCTACATTATTGTATTGATAAATGTCTTTGTTACATGTTGTCTATCTACACACAGTTGGTTCACTTGTGTGCCAGAGTACATCTTTAACACCTATATTAACACCTATATTAACACCTATATTAACACCTATATTAAGCAACAATACTTCAGTTAAATAAGAAGGTCAGTGAGTCAACGCTAACTCATTTATATACCAATATTGAGGATTGAAAGCAAACAGGCTCTAACTGCTTCGGTATTTTATAGCACTAACGACTCTCCCATTTTCACTCCTCCATATCACAATCACAACTGAAAACTTGACCACATGCTTCTGCATTTTTTGTATATACTTCTCATCCACCTTTAACCTGAATAAAAGGAAGCTCTTAAACTTAACACTGTGGAACTGAGACATGATGTTTGAACTGAGCCGGGATGTTTGAACTTAGACATGATGTTTGAACTGAGCCGGGATGTTTGAACTTAGACATGATGTTTGAACTGAGCCGGGATGTTTGAACTGAGACATGATGTTTGAACTGAGCCGGGATGTTTGAACTTAGCCGGGATGTTTGAACTGAGACATGAAGTTTGAACTGAGCCGGGATGTTTGAACTGAGACTAACGTTTGAACTGAGTCAGGATGTTTGAACTGAGCCGGGATGTTTGAACTTAGCCGGGATGTTTGAACTGAGACATGATGTTTGAACTTAGCCGGGATGTTTGAACTGAGCCGGGATGTTTGAACTGAGCCGGGATGTTTGAACTTAGCCGGGATGTTTGAACTGAGCCGGAATGTTTGAACTTAGCCAGGATGTTTTAACTGAGCTGGGATGTTTTAACTTAGCCCGGATGTTTGAACTGAGACATGATGTTTGAACAGAGCCTGGATGTTTGAACTGAGCCGGGATGTTTGAACTGAGACATGATGTTTGAACTGAGGCGGGATGTTTGAACTGAGTCGGGATGTTTGAACTGAGCCGGGATGTTTGAACTTAGCCTGGATGTTTGAACTGAGACATGATGTTTGAACTTAGCCGGGATGTTTGAACTGAGACATGATGTTTGAACTGAGCCGGGATATTTGAACTGAGCCGGGATGTTTGAACTGAGACATGATGTTTGAACTGAGACATGATGTTTGAACTGAGCCTGGATGTTTGAACTGAGTCGGGATGTTTGAACTGAGCCGGGATGTTAGATTAAATGAAGCTTCACTGTACCCATTTGATGAAATATACATTATAAAAATAACTCTAAAGATCTATTCATCATCTGAATTGTCTACCATGCCCAGACATTACCACAGGATGTTCATTTCAATTTCGAGCTTTTAAAACTTTTTTACCTGGTGTTTTCTGACATACAACAAGATGCCAACACAAAATATTTACGACTTCACATTAAAATCTACCTATCGTTTATTTCCTGCTTTTTTCACTCATTCACAAAACAATACTGTCATCAACACAGACTAGTATCAGACTATATGTTACCTTGTTGAATCTCACAAATTATTATTCCAATCGGCATGGTAATCTGAAATCAGATATTCTGTTTGCCTTTAAATTCCACCAATTCGAATCTGTCGTAGGTTTTTTCCCCAATACAGTCACAATATAATTCCTACACACAAAAAAAACACCAATACATATAAAGCTATGATGTATTACACGAACACCTAGTTTTTTTAATTAACTATCCCTCTTTCAATCCTATTGTGTGAACTCACCACTGCAACAGTATTAACTGAACCACACAGTTCGTACAAAGTCATTAAGAAAGACCCAAATTCACACTGCTACCCTATGCACAAAACTACCAAGTAAAACACACACGATACTATTCACAGGGCCTTTCAAACTCACCCTAGTATGTAACACTATTCAATAAATCATATTTATTTTATTTCTATATCATATTCACACAGTTTAAATCAATCCTTTGAGTACAATGAGCACAAATCTACTCAAAGTTCTATGTTCCTGGAATGGACACACACCCTTTAGAATCCAAATACAATATATATACTAGTATAACGTGTGATAAACATCCATACTGAAGCTTTCATAGGTCCATATCCACCAATATTACACTCATGAGGTATTTCACAAAATGTTTAAAATGATAATATCGTAAATGGAAAATAAATTAATTTCTCTTGAATGTGTTGATTTCTTACATAGCAACGGTTAGAAGGTGAATTCCTACAATATGTTTCCATCTACTGTTCCGTCACAATCTCTCAAAAACTCACTTAAAACGACACAGAAAACTTGTTTATTCTACTCAAACTGATAGTCAATAAATCAAGTTATCACACCAACTAAAGTAAATCACACAGTAAACAAATAAAGTAAAAATCACACAGTCACCAAATCAAGTAAACCACAGTCGACAAATCAAGTAAATCACACAAGTCACAAAATCAAGTAAATCACACAGTCACAAAATCAAGCAAATCCTTGTCACCACATCAAGTAAATCACACAAGTCACCAAATCAAGTAAATCACATAAGTCACCAAATCAAGTAAATCACACAAGTCACCAAATCCAGTAAATGACATAAGTCGCCTAATCAAGTAAATCACACAAGTCACAAAATCAAGTTAATCACACAGACAACCAACCAAGTATTTATCACACAGTCTACAAATCAAGTAATCATAACAAATTCCACAAATAAAGTAATCATCAAAAAATCCACAAATCAAGTAATCATAACAAATTCCACAAATCAAGTAATCATAACAAATTCCACAAATCAAGAAATCATAACAAATTCCACAAATCAAGTAATTATAACAAAATGAGTAATCACACAGTAAACAAATCAAGTAATCATAACAAAACGAGTAATCACACAGTAAACAAATCAAATAATCACACATCACACATACATTTAACCCACTGTAAACTATTTAGTGTTGAGCACTGTCGTCTAGTTTGTCAGTTTCTCCACAACATCTCCAGAAGTCAAACTACTTCAAAATCACAAGGAAATCACGGCACTGTTATTCCACAGTGAGAATCCTTCTACAAACATGAGTTGACACAGATCGACACAGAAATACAGTTTCCCGTGAAGTACACTACTTGAGACAAAAACCTAACAACTAACACCCGTTAAGTCCTGTCAATAACCAGCCCCAACTGAAAATCGATCTAGGGCTCATGGTGTCCGAGGAATTCATCAAATCGGGGCTATCCACTAGGTACAAAGTTATGACATTTGTGAGTCGCTAAAACACCGCACTTATTACTTGGTATGTTATCACCTCCACTGCAATAACTCTCCACTTATATACACAACAACCTAAATACTCTGCAGTAAATCACCTAGATAGCCCATTCTCGGCCACTGTCTCGCTGTTAAATGGATAATTTACAAATGATGAGTGCAATTTATCAAGCTACAAAACTCTTATGCACACTCTTTTAATCCTGTCATATAATTTAGCTGCCTTTGCGGAGAAGACTGGGGGATTAGGACGAGAAAAGCTGCAAAGACTCAAAACTCTTGTTGTCATATGAGGCTAATCCTGCAGAGATTTTCTCCGTGAATCTTTGTTCAAACCCCAGAGATCCCTTCACAAACCCTGTCACCTGAGCGCGAGTAGCCAGTTTTTTCTCCAATATTCCCATGTGACTGTAACTTCCTTTTTTAAACTCGATCTGCAAACCCAATCCTTTTTAGGTCCCTAAGCTTGGTTTGATAACATTCAAGATATTTGTATGTCCTTGTTTGATCCCTCTTTCACCATTTTCTCGCCTTAATTTAACGTAAAAATCACATTTTGCCACCCCATGACTTTAACGAGGTATGGGATATCTGTTTCCTGAATACCTGTAATCCGTATCCAATTCCCCATGCTCAACTTCAAAAGACCTTGATTACAAAAATACATTTATAAAATTACATGCTAAATTAACTAAGGTGTGAAAATGAGCCATAAAGCATAAACAACACCTAGTAACATAAATATACAATATAATTAAATAGAAGCGTTTATTTTGATACCATATTCGTAGATAAAACATTCTTTATACTACATTATATCACTTGCTTACAAAAGTTTAAAGGTATATTAATGTTATTTTTGAAGCAACTTATGAACTGTGGCATAAACTTTGTAAAAAAAGGTAATCTGTAGCTAATACTTATTTCTTTGATCTGAAATGGGTCGTTTCAGTCTATATAAAGTCGTATTACATGCATATTAAACGGTAACTCAGACCAAGGGGTAAGGATTGGTAGTTCTAGACCAGCAAACATGTAAATAGAAATGACCCAGCAAGATTTTAAGGAATATATTACTGGTACACGTATATCTCTCTGTATAGTATATCTTGATATTACAATTGAAGATCATTCAGAAATGACTAAAAGTGAAAGGGCTCAAAGGCCATAGAAACTTTACCTCATTTAAATACTGTAGACCAACAAATATTTGAGCATGCATTTTTTCAAAACCTGCAAAAAATGTATCACAGATAAAAATTAATGTCATACCTCATTGCCCTCAAGCCAGGTTTTATTTGTTAATTATTTGACAGTAAACCCTTTTCAACATGATTTCAGTTATTTAATGCCATTCTTGGATACCTGCAGTGATTTATTGCAAATTAACAGTACGATTGACAGAGATATTTGACAGCATTATTCGTCCATTCTGGAGGTCTCACATTTACAATTCTGCCACATAGTAATACGCACCTCATTACAGTATCTTTGAATTAGTAACTGCAGTATCTTTGAATAAGTAACTGCAGTATCTTTGAATAAGTAACTGCAGTATCTTTGAATAAGTAACTGCAGTATCTTTGCATTAGTAACTGCAGTATCTTTGAATAAGTAACTGCAGTATCTTTGAATAAGTAACTGCAGTATCTTTGAATAAGTAACTGCAGTATCTTTGAATAATTAACTGCAGTATCTTTGAATAAGTAACTGCAGTATCTTTGAATAAGTAACTGCAGTATCTTTGAATAAGTAACTGCAGTATCTATGAATAAGTAACTAAAATTATCAATCTGTTTCAGTGACGTTTGGCTGACAAGACTGCCCCTAGGATAACAAAAAGGGGTCATAAAAACAAGACCCAATTACAAGACAATTAGCTGTTTGGAAACGAAATGAATGGTCTTTATAACACACTGCACAATGATCTCAAAATTGAATTATCTTTACTATATTTACTTTTCTTTAACAATATAAAATGAAAGTGTTGTATTTAAACTTGAAACATCACGTCACCACATCATGTTTTATTCTTGATACACAAATAGTGCAGTATTGCCACAAAGACAAGTAATTTGGAGTAGTTTGGAAGGCAATCAATCGTACACCATGCTGTATTCCCCAGACAGGCTATCGCTACAATAATGTATGACACTGACAGACAAAATGTGTAATGACACTATGATCTATTACACTGTAAGCACTTAGGTTTCAACGATTCTCCTGCCTGGCCCGAAGAAGCTAAAAATAGAAACACGTACAACATAGAAACTTTACCATCGACTAAAATGCACGAGTGAAAATGACAAAGATCGACTAAAAACGACATAGAACCAATACAATTGACTGAGCAGTAAACAGCAGTTTTATATGTAACACGCAAAACATTTAACGATTCTCATTTCAGTATGCATAATTTATGACACCAATCAACCAACAGTAATGCACAAACAATGAAAAAATACTCAACTTTGGATATTCATTGGAACGATCTGCAATTAATTGCAATATTACCAATGTTGAGAACCTAATTTCCAAGCCAAATGATGAGTGCGTAACAGTACTATCTGCTTCTATATTCAATAGCACTTAGAACCTTTTGGCATTCAATACTAGATTTCCATGTACCACATTAAAAAGTTATACATTTTTCTCAGAACACATTTGGAGGGGGGAGATGGGGGAGGGAGGAGGAGTAGACACAAGTCCCAAGTAACACAGCAACCCGGTCTATAACAGTTCTAAAATCTATCACATGATCGTAATAATACGGCACAAACATATCAAATAGCCTCAGACTGTGAATGCATTTAGGAGACAGGAAAACTATGCATACCTAATGATGTTAAAGTCTGGATAAGGTACCAGCTATCTACAACAAGGCTCATGGACATTATTTGATGGAAACATTATTTGATACCATGCTTACAATCTGCAACAAAAAGTTACAATCGTTGGAAGTTGTTTTCAATAGAGGAATATTTGGCGCTAAAACTAAAAACACTTCTTAACATTGCTTTATAAAACAATGCTTCTTAACATTGCTTTATAAAAAAATGCTTCTTAACTGTGCTTTATAAAACAATGCTTCTTAACATTGCTTTATAAAACAATGCTTCTTAACATTGCTTTATAAAACAATGCTTCTTAACATTGCTTTATAAAACAATGCTTCTTAACTGTGCTTTATAAAACAATGCTTCTTAACAGTCCTTTATAAAACAATGCTTCTTAACTGTCCTTTATAAAACAATGCTTTTTAACTGTGCTTTATAAAACAATGCTTCTTAACTGTGCTTTATAAAACAATGCTTCTTAACTGTCCTTTATAAAACAATGCTTCTT
>ENA-OREC01000438-OREC01000438.1-marine-metagenome-genome-assembly--contig:-NODE-438-length-15995-cov-14.106860_pt1 | contig 15995 bp, 8 predicted proteins | sample MGYA00248626_ERZ508543 | MGnify/ENA primary metagenome ERZ508543 (study PRJEB26211, sample SAMN05518279) | marine metagenome | isolation source: Puget Sound, Washington, USA | host: Bankia setacea...
TATGTGATTTGAGTTACAGTTCTAGTTACGTATGGGACAGGGGTATCCTATGTGATTTGAGTTACAGTTCTAGTTACAATTGTTACCTCTTGTTTTAAACCACTTTCCTCTTGTATTTTTTCAGGCTTTAGCTATTAGAAGAGATGATGCATTTTCCACTACAATGTTGTCTAACTTGATAGAATGGCTAATGTTAGATCTAGCTCCAGGTAGGTTCACACTGCTGATAATGTGTTCCATATTTTGGGATATTTTAGTGTTGTCATATTTTTGCCACTTTGGTGAAGATGGCTTTATTTTTATTTTGGCCAGTTTAATTTTTCGCCACTTTTCGTTACTTAATACAATGGCTATTGCTAGATAATATTATTTAAACATGGACATACATAATTGTCCTTCACAATGAAGGAAATCACAATTTCAAACTTTGTACTGTATACACATTATAGAAATACCTACCAACAAGGGAGCAAACTCTTACCAACTTAAAATTTCGAAAATAGGGAATGTCATGTAATTTCACCAAAGACCAATTTTAATGTTAGCAAAAAGTTTGTCTTAGAATTCAAAGAACGACACATTTGACTTTGTCTATAAATGATTTTGTTAAAAAACATCCTTTCTATAATCATAATACATACTGTATGAGTCACATCATCTTTGAATATGGTATAATGTACATATTTCAGGAGGTGAAGGGGATAATCCCAGGTTTGATCCACCAACAGGACAAGTTATCAAGCCCATGAACCTAGATGATGATTTAGACTCGTCAAAAGAGGCCATGCCACCGCCACCAATCAAACGCCTGACATGGCACCTAGACGACTCATCGGCCAATGAATCACAGTCAGAACTGGACAGTAGTAGTCTAATGATTGAAGAAGTCGATATGGCTGTTTGTGACTGAGTACTCCAGTACATGCATACACACTGAGAGTTTTAAGTGCTTCACAATTCACTTTTAGGTGCTTTGAGATGGGCAACTTCTGTCAGCAATGGTTAAGCAGTGTTCAAAATAGTTGTTTGAGCAGAAATCATGAAAGGCATTCAATATTTACTGGTCCAGAAATATATTTTTGTTTTGTTGTGAATTTTTCAATATTTTGACTGGATCGACTCTTATTCTTTACCAATAATACCCTAAGGACCAGTGTCTTTCTCATAACTTCATGCTAGCCAATCTCTTTTAGTATATACCAAGTTTTTAAAGATTTTACCTTGTCCATACCCATTGAGCTAGTGCTGATTTCACAAACTTGTTATGTATGTGTCACAGATTATGCCTATTGACAGACAGCTTACATTTACTGGTGTGAATATTTAGTTGTCTGCCTATTGTAAAATCTCAGCTATTCTACTTGACCAACACAGTTTACCAGTCATTGCTTTAAGACCAGTGTCTTTAGGATAGACTGCAATGTGTTTGTTTTTTATATGTAAAGATTTGGTGCAATGATTTTTGAAGGCCATATGAATTATTCAAGATAAGCAAAATATGGAATAGACCATAAGTATTTATTTATAAGCTTAGTAGATTGTCATAGTGGTACTTTTAACTGAGGAGTTTCAACTTCAACTTGTCATCCTCTGCTAGGGATACATTTTGTAGGGTGAATAGAGATAAATCTATGGTTGGTGATAAAACACCTCAATGCTATACAGCTACATAATAATTAGAGTACATTTATCAGTTTCTTCAATTAAGAGGCCTATGGGTACGAGCACAGCGAGAGTACAATGTCATTTTGTCTTAATGGTGAAGATACTGAACAAATGTAGTCTTAAGTAAGTTAATGTCTATAATCATTTTTATAGAAAGTGAGGGCAATATTTCCATACACCAGTATCTTCATGAAATAGAAATTCACATTTTCAAACATATCTGCTATATGATTGGACCAATGATAGGTTAGGCAATAGTGTGGCTTATCAATATCATGCTCACTTGTTGTAGCCAGACTGTATAATTGATGTTCAAAATACATAAACTGGGGCGCTAGGTCCGTGCTTATTACTTTTACATTCTGCATAACCAAACAACATCCTGTCAATACAAGCTTTCTAAATACTAGTGCAGCGCATTATAGAGGCACAATTGGTATTGCCGTCTTAGAATCGAAATAAAACAACCGTACCCCAGTTTTATCGCAGAATAAAGTATAAATACTTTTTCGGGTGCTTGTAATTAAATCACTCAGGCTAGTTGGACCTAAATCTATTTTGTCTAGCTAGGAGTCTATTTTGTTGTTTTCCTTCTTACATACCTTATCCTTGGAAGACTGTTAGTTCCTCATGTAAACTTATTTTGTGTAATTAATTGTACAATAGTATTTATTGATTTTAGAAAATGAAATAAAATCTATTAAGCATCTACAACAGTCTTATTCACTACCCACTATGTATATATGTATATGTATCTACTGTTTTCTAATATATACACTGAGTGCCAAAAGAAACTCCACATTTTTACATTTGAATATTTTACCTATTTTTAAAATAGTTCAGTACAAACTGTTGATACCAAAATGTTAATAAGACATTAACCTAACCTTTACAAAGACATATTTTTTAATTGGAACCTCCGGAAAATGTGTTTTTTAAAGTCGCATGTGACACGTTTTTGAAAAGGACAAAATTACCAGTGTCCAAGTGATGTTTATTTTATTTTTGGGATCAAAAGTCCAAATATCAAGTACATATATAAAATATACTGCGCACTAATGTCTGGTCATTTTGACCGGTTGACAATTGTTAATTTTGTGTAGTTTCTTTTAGCTCTCAGTATACATATTAGAAGAAAAAGAAAAGCTCTTGTTGTATGCTAAAGTGTATCCACAATGTTACTACATGTATTTTAGTCTATGTATAAATAGTTGAGATGACTACACACTGCTAGAAAAGAACTAGAAATGTGTCAAACAGCCCTCATAAACAGCTCTTTGCCAAGAACTATGGTTATGCAATCATGTAAAGGATTCACTTTAAATATTTCACATAAACGCGCATCACCTGATGGAATGTTGATAATGATAAATTTTGAAAAACTGACAAAGTCCCATAACTCATGTAAAACTTGCAGCATCGCATAATCCAATCTTTACGCGGTCATCTTTGTGTCATGTTGGTCACTGTGTGTGTATGAACAAAATCCATCAAGGAGTGAATACAAGAATGAATATTATAGATAAAGACAAACAATAACACTTGTATACTTGACTTTAATAATACCAACATTTCGGCAACAAGCACATTCTTCAAACCTTCAAGGTAATTATATCATGTGTTGATGTTTCATTTATACATCACCTTTTACTGATTCAACCAAGACGAAGTACCAACTATTTTCAATAATGTAATACCTGCACTTTGTGTATAAATTTAAAATATTGGATTATTTTATTACAGAAAAGAACAAAACCTTTTTTTTTTAACCAATATATCTTTTGTGAATTCTGCAATGTGTAATTGAGTATATGATGTACACAATTTTACCCACTGTTTGATTGTTTCTTGATACATGGTATGCAAGTTGTTGAAAAACATACACATTGTTTTCTTTTACTATACCTTACTTTGTATAAAATAAACATATATTAATAATATAGATTTCAAACGAGCGACTTCAATCTGATCAAAGTATGAGAGGCCATTATTCGGTGCATAACGTCAACACGAGAGACGAAAGAGCAAGAACTCAGTTTTAGTGCGTTAACTTCAGAGGCAGTTAAATAATGAGAAGCTTTTAAATGCTAAAGAAATTGGGAAAGTTGACCAGTTGCGCGAAGAAATTAATGTCTTAAAATCAGACACTTCTAAGACTACAGTTAGTGAAGGTAGAAGAGACCAAAAAGATATGTGCCAAGAAAACAGCCAACTAAGAGCAGTGCAGCAAAACTGAGGCAGAAAATGAAAAGTAGCTTGGAACTGAATAAACAAATTAATATTCTGAAAAGCAAAGTATGTGAGAAAGAAGCCATGATCAAAGATCTCGACAGTACCAATGAACTTGTCGGGGCAAATGAAAACAAATATGTGTATTACTAAAAACAACGATGGTTTCTTTTCAGACAGTGTCCGTATATGTGTAATTGAACTAAGTGGACTTGAGGTTGCCTGTTAGAAGGTATCAGAAGTGATGAAAACAGTTTCTAAACATTTATTTAGCTGTGACTTTGACGAAAAGGATCTACCTTCAAGCAGAACTGTACAAAGTATTGTTGATGAAGGGCATTATTTGGCGAAAACTTTAATATCTGAAAATTGCAATCAACAAAGGCATGGGGGTTAAACCGTGATGGCACAACAAGAAAGAAGACAATTTTAGACACTACAGTTATGCTCTCAAATGGTGAATGTTTTAGTTTTGGTTTCAGTTGCGTAGACCATAAATGCAGTAATGAAAACCCACATTAAAGAGCTAGCACAGGTAAGAAGTAGTGTAGAAACTGACATTCAAACCTACATCAAAGAATCCTTCAGTAAACTAGCTTACACTATGAGTGAACGTGCCAGTAACGAAAAAAAGGCTGACAAACTATTAGACATTTGGAGAGACGAGTTGCTTGGCCAGTGCAATAAACACTTTCATCGCATGGCACATGTTTTGCTAGGATTTCATTTAAGAATTGAATGACGACCTGTTTGCGTTCATGCGATATGAACGCAATTGGTGACGCGGCAAATCCATGAAGAGCGCAAGCGCTTCATGGTAAATTTGCTTAGTTCTCACTGTAATGAGTTGCGATCTCATACATCAAGAGGGACCACATAAGTATTGACAGCAAACAACCATAGCTTTGTACTTCCCAGGAAGTCCTGGCTGGTATATTTGTGACAGTATTTCTGTGAGTTGGTCTTTAACTTTCTTGATGGTGTTGTCATGATCCTCAATACTCCCTTCTTACCACTTCCCTATACACTTGATTGGGCTGTCTAGTAATATATATTCACTCTGTATGGACGAGTTGAATTCTGTGTTGTTTAGACCTTTTAAATGAAGAGTCCTCTGGGTTACTTCGGTTTGAACTTCATCCTTGCCCAGTTAGGTACATCGATGTGCGCTGACATCATCCATCATGCCTAGATATTGGTCTGTATAGTGCTAGTTAGATCATCCATGAAGCCTCTATTTAAATGTAGGTATACTCCCAAGATACATGACCGCTGGTATCCCTCTGTCGGATTAATGAGATGATGCATGTTTTTTTCTCAAGGCGTTGTCACCTCTTCTTTGAAAGCAAATCGCAATATGAACCCATCTGGGTATCACGTTATCATCTCTGCTCAGTGAGTCTTATATATAGTGTTTCAGCACCACTTCGATTAATTGTGGGTTTGATCCGAAATTTATTAATATTAAAATATTTCTGTAAGAACGGTTGGACCAGGCCTATATATTGTGTTTAATACGAATATCTCTCGCGAAGCGTGACATATTACAACTTTAGTACAACATCATTGTAATGTGTGTTATCAGAATAAGTTTATTCAACACCTGCTACTTGATATTCATGTATTTTTGGACCCTTAATTAGTGGGCATTATTATCCATAAATATTATCAATTCACTATAAATGACAGTTGATAATAATGTACCCAAACTGACAAGCTATTCTTTGTGATCAAAGTCGCTAAACACTATAGCAAGATTATATCAATATTGTCAGCTATTCAAACAAAAAAAGAAACTTTTGGTTTATGCACGGACCTATAATATTTATATAGTTATTTTTCCCCGAAGGGAAGACCACTCTGATAGGGTTATTGCTATTTAAACAGTTGGGTGGAGTGTTTTACACGAAAACGGTGTTGCAGTACGATAAATCCTAGCAATTTGGATAGGAAATTACCTGCTAGTAAGCGTAACACTTTCAGGCGATATTTCAAAAGGGTACGTTTGTTTTTTAATGCTATTGATATATGCAATATACGCATCCCTTGATCAAAACAACTGCAACGTTGTGACACTGTTTGCATTGCACGTTCTTTACTAGTTTCCATGCCGTTTTCCATTTAAACTCCAGGCTGAGCCGTTCCCACTTAAAATGGGATTCTTGGACTAGCCGTCCACTGCCTATTTCAGCTTCAGTCACGATACTATGAGTCTATTGACATTCACTGTCAGTGTCAACAATTAATAACACAGCAGTTGCATTCACATAACACATTTGCATTTGTAATTATATTTTATAACCTATGACCCCTTGTGACCTTTGTTTTAAGACATAACTTTTAGAATTGTGGTTAGGTTATTGGTAAACATGTGAAACTCACAAAATGATTAGATAGAATATTGCAATCGAATTGTATCCATTGGAAAGGAGCAAGGTGTGTGTACAGATGTTAAACTGTTTTCTTAAACCTTGTCCAGATAACCAATAAATTGTGTTGTTTACGTAGATCCTAGTCACAAATAACAAGCTGAAATGACAAAAGGTTGTTAGTAACTGCATTTGCTTGCATTCTACGTGAATGACAACGTTAAGATGATGTAAATAGATTGTATTACAAGTGTATTGGATTTCTACTTACGAACAAATGGCTGTCAAATTATAATTGAAAGCCAGAACACATTTGAATTTTGAAGCTGGTGGTAAGTCATTATTTTGTTACTACCCTTTTATGAATGTTTCGTTGATTATTTAATGTTTAGACATCACAGTTTATATGACAGGCACAAGCCATGAGCATGCTGTTTTAGCTGTGTCATATTGTTTGACTTGGCGTTTCAGCTTTTGTGATGTAAATACAAGATTAATTGTACTACACGTGAATACCTAACTTTACCATGACATGGACTGTTGAACCAGGTTAATTAACAGACTGGAGATATTTCATCGTACATTTTGGAACAGACTGATGTAACCATTGGAGAGTATTCATTGATTTGTACTGCTACTGAAGCCCAACCTTAGTGTCTATTGCTTTTAATATTCTGCAAATCAGACAGCAGAAATTGTAATTAATAGAAGTCTAAAGATCAATTGTGACACATGATAGTGGACTTCACTGATTGTTGTATTGATTAATGTCATAGTTTTCAGTTTTCATTATATATTGTAGACAGTATGTGCAAGATAATGTAAGGACATAAACATGTTTCATAAAATATTATATACAAAAACTATAAGTAAATTGTCTGATTTTCCTGTAGATTGTCTTCAGTGTTGCATCTAAGATTTGAAAACTGGGAGGAAGTTTGCCTTGAACTGATAAAATGGATCAAGTTCTTCAGATTGTTTCTTTCATTTTGGCGATAAAAAGCCTCTGCTCACGGTAAATTAGGTAGGAATTCTAAAAGCAGTCTGTAAATAAGCTAAATCCCTTAGACAAGCTGAAACCGTGTAGTGAAATTTGTCGATTGCTATTAAATAAGTGTATCTTAATTTTGTAATATGTTTAAGTATAGTGCACATGTGTTGAATTCTCTCTGGAAGCCAAATAGAAATAAAATAAAAATGCAAACAAAACTGATTGGATATGTAAGATCAGCTTCTTCATATATAAATAAGAAGGTCCCTTGGTATTGTAGGTTAGGGTACATTTGTATTTTCAGTTTACTGTTATGGGGCAGTGTCATACTTTAAACATGAGAACTTTTAATCATAAATTGCTGTATCTGCACTTATAAGAGTATTATCATACAAGAATCGCTCTTTGTATGTTAAGACACATTGCCCTATTGTTGCACATGTAATACAGTATGGTATAATCTAATATACTGAACCGAATCTTCCCTGAAACAGAACATCCTGTGAGTCATTAGTATTGATCCTAACAGCTAACAGTCTTGATAGTGTATCATCTAAATGGCCCTTACAAGGCTCTATTTGGCAGTCCAACGAGCAAAAGATAAACCCACTTGTGAAAGTTTAAAAAAATACATTTGCTAATTGCTGATTGTCATGGCTTAAAATGCAAAGTCCTTCATTCTAGATAATCTTGATACAGTTAGGCTTAAATAGATCAATTAAATGTTGCGGTTTATCCTCGAAAGATTATAAAGGAAGTTTTGGTTTGATTCTGACTTATCAATATTACCAATTAACATTGCTGCTGCAGATGATTATTATCATGTAGGTGACGAGATGAAGACACTGATAATATTAAACAACAATACTGATGAAATTGTCATGATGATGGCAACAACTGGACAATGATGTCCAGTTATTGGATCTGGCGCAAATTTATGTAAAATACTGAGATACATGTAGTTATATAGTGATTTGATAATAGCAATCTATGTGCTGGTAAAGAAATAACAACAACCCTTTGATAAGTACATGTATAGCTATAGTGATATCGGTGTAACTAGTGTTCTATCTCAAACATTCAATGTGAAAATTCTCCTACAGCCTTGCAAGATCAATATGTGTCTGCTCTGTAAAATATTCCCCTGTTTCTTTGTACTCTGAAAAATTGAAAATAATGCCTTGACAGAGAATCACTTTATTAAAGCAACCCTTAATGATTTTTTGTCTGAGAACTAATTCCAGAGATAATTGTTTCCTACATGATTACAAGCCTTGTGATATTATAATTAATATGATTATATGCATAATTACCATGTACATGTTTTATCTTATACTTTCTGTAAGGTCATGGAGAACTGTAACACTATGTAGGCTTGGATGTTGGAAGGATATAACTGGAGATATACTAGCATGTGCCTTAAATTTGTGAGAGTAAGCACCAACTGGGAGATTGGCTTTGTTTATCAATAACTGTTTGCAGAATTATGTCAAAGCTTTCTTCCCAAGATAAAGAATGGGGTTGATTTTGGAGTTTTGGTAAAAGTATTGTCAAAACTAAGAAAGAAAGAGTAAGAAAAACATTGATTTTACCTAATCTTTCTAGAAATTTGAGTCTGTGTGATACTTGGAGGGGTGGTCTAGAGGGAAACACCGATACAGTAGGAAACTCTTACATGTTTACTGTTACATGGGACACACAGTGTTATAAATTCATATACATTTGCTGTTTGACATGTTAATTTGTTTGTTTGTAACATGGGAATTTTCAAATTGTTAAAATGCCCTCTCAACATTTTTCATAGAGCCAATGACAGTTGTTCAGGTTGATGGTAACTTTGTTGTTTCTAAAACTCGGCGGCTTCCACAGTTTTCGAGTCAGCTATATGAAACTTGCTACACATAATCGATATGACATTAAGATGTGCATGCCATCATTGTTTTGATGCCCGGCCAAAGTGGTTCCAGAGTTATTGCCCTTTTTCAAAATTCTAATCTATCCACATATATATACCTATTTCCAGTGACAAAGTTAGGTTAGGGGTTATACTCATCACAATCTGTGAACGCTCGTGTTTTTTTATGATAATTACCTACCTAGTAAACACTTGTATGCCTATGCTATTGACCCCTTCAAGTGTTCAACTGTTGTTTATTGACCTGTTGAGAGTCCAGCATCTTACTTTGTGCCTAAAATCATGAATAGATGTTACAGCATCTTGAGTCCGGTTGACTTGATAATTGTTGTGTGGATGTATTTTGTCTAGACAATATCTCGCAAGGCACTGATAATTGATACATTACCTCATGTAACAACAATGCACAATCAAATGCCATTATCATGTAGGTGTGCACTGTATGCTGTGTTAATTCAAAGTCTTGTCGGGCAAAAAAAGACAATGCTAAACTTATACAGTATTGGTTTTTGGTTAAAAAATACAATATGCATCATTTTTCCAAAAAGAGAGGCAAACTGGTTCAAATTTGGTATATATGTCAAACATTGATTTGTACAAATATAGTTAACTTATACTTTGTAAAGGAAACATTTAAACTCATTCTCAAATCTGTTCCTGGAACCAACCAGTACTGTCACTTAATTAAACTAAAGTTTCTTAGTCAAGGATTGCACATCAAGTTTAAACTCCAGTTAGGCAGGTACATGTAGTCCGTAGATATGCAAGTTTGACACACTTTCAACTGTAGCCATGCAAACTCTTATATCAAAGTTTATTTGTAAAGTCTTGTCAGCATGGACAGAAGTCATGGGCATGAGTTCTAATCTTATTGTATCCACTCTCCCAAACTAATTTTGAAAGGTTTTCTGTTTATGACTATTCAAATATCGAGCTTTGCAATCCAATTTCCGTTGACAATCTTTTATGGTGTACCCTAGCTCCCAATTGAACAGTCTTACATCTTTTATATCTGGTTTATAAGTCCGATACATGTCAGTTAATTATTGAAATATTGCCAGTACTTCCAGAATCCAATGTGTTTGACCATAATTCAAGATCATTTCTAGAGTTTATGAAAACTGCATACTTCACAATGAAAGTCAAAAGATCATCATCGTCATCATAAGTAATTGCATCGCTCTGCACCAGTATATCTTTTTTTAATAATGATGGTAATGTTAACGCTATCAAGAAATACCGTGTTGAAGCAATTGCGTAAACGTCAACCAAAATTGAATATCCCATCTTTCAGTTTTATCTAAAATTAGATTTGTATAAGTTAAAACCTCATATAACAAACTGAAGCACTCATGCAGTGTAAAATTGTTGAGAATAGAATTCAGGTCTGTATACTTCCGAATGCTTCCGTCCCACTTATTCAACTCCCGCCCACTCACTTCTCCTTGTCAGTGTTCTAGTTTCACCGTTACCGTAGAGTTATTATTATTTTGGGCCACTTATTTACCTAGATTACTACGGTTTGAGCTAATCCGCATTTTAATGCAAGTTTCCAGCAATGACATCTGCCTGTATATACTGTTTTAGAATTCTAGAATTAAGGTGTTCTTAGAATGAATGTATTAAGAAAACTAGGCAACTTTAAGCCCCCCAAAATAAATGATTTCAGTTTCTCAGAGTGTATTGCACAAAGCTTTGCTGTCAACTAACAGATTTGTTATCACCCTGTTACAAGTAGAAGACATTTAATAGTGGGATAGAGAAAGGATCTAGAGTAATCTAATGTTAAAATAAATCCAGTATTAGTAGACTTTTCCTTCATGTAACTTCACATAAATGAACATGCTAGCCAATATTCAAAGTGTGATTTCAATCAACAATAAATTGTTCTTGTAATTTGTTGCGCTGCATGCTCTTTTCATGGAGTTTGTATTGGTTATCAAAAGCCGACATGATGTACATGAGCATTATAGGCGTGGGTGGCGTGATGCAGTGGGTTGCGAGTCGGACTTGTAACATTGGAGGTCCTGGGTTTGAGCCCCATCAAAGGCCTGTGTTGATTCCTTGAGCAAGAAACTTTACCTTTATTGCTTAGTACTGGTTGGTTTCAGGAATGGATTCGATTGTGATTTCACAATCAAACTAAATAAATTGAGGGACTTACGGAAGATTAACTTACATGTGGAATAAACTCCCTCGTTCAATATCGTCAAAACCAAAACCAAAAATTGTACATGAACTTTATTGTACAACTACAGGCAAAACAACAACACAGTGTTTATTGATATCAATTTCATTTTTCTCTATACATATCGGATGTACATGCCATTGGTGCAAATTTTGGTTGGTAAGTCGTTATGTAGGATTTTTTCCAAGCCGTCGTAAGACCATTTTATCATCACTGATGCAAATTTACTCTCTTAGTTTAGACGCTGCCCTGTAGAAAGTCAGTGAAAAAAGACTTCCATGAAAACTGCAGCTCTGTCGGTCAAAATTGATTACGGTTCGATTTGATCAAGTGCATTTTATGTTTTACGATTGACATAGATTTGAATATTAGTTAAAAGTATTGGCATACGACCTTGATAAATCGATTCCCAGAACATATCACATCAGATCCAAGGACAATTACCTTTTTTCCTTTAAACATGCATTTAAAGGTTATTATATCCTTCGTCCAAAATACCTGAACCTTTGCTGACAAGAATGTTTTAAGTATTTGGCAATAAACTACACTGCGGCTAGCATAGTTGTAAAGTTTAGGGCAATAAAAGGTGATTATATGTGTCCAGCTTTTACCTTGTATTGATTCATCACTTCACTGCTTCATATAAACCCGTAACATTTGACCTTGTACAGAGGTTGGGATAACAATTTGCTAAACAAGAGGGGTGGGAAAGAAGTGTCTTGTCTTGTTGCTCACAACAGTTTGTGCTTCCTAGATTGAATAGGGGCCTTTGCTAGGTATTCGTACTTTGTTTTTTCAAGTGTCCAGTTGTTTTATAGTTCAAAAGACAATTGTGAGTTTCAATAGGAAAGAATGATTTGTAACAAGTGTCAGAGAAACAGATAAGCTGCTTTTGGGGTGATTTACCCAATTACTTTTCTGGAATGTATACCCAAGTATTTTTCAAACAAAGGGTAACAAAAAGTATTATAAATAATGGATATCCAATTATGCAATAACAATACTGTTGATATTGTAATGAAAATATAAGGGGAAAATTGTGTTACCCAAAATGAATTCAACAAATGCCCGATTAAAAACAGCGAATACCCAATTTATTTAACTTTCAAGGGTAAACACCCAATTCCACAATATGTGTTTCTCTGGATTAGCTTGGATAGTTCCAGTTCTTTTCCTTAACCTGGCTGTAGACTATATCTCCTTGCAACAGTTACATGCCCTATGTGTGTTAGAGAGACAGTCTGTCATTGATTATTCCTGTATTTATGTTCCTTATTGCATCATCTGGGAACAACAGTTAACCCTTGCACTCGTAGCACTCACAAGCAATCTGGAAATGGCTTGTGCATATAAGACAACATGTTATAAAGATAATTTTCAATGAGTAATGTACCTAATGATAAACCAGGAATGAAATAAAACTTCATAATAACCCCTCAAAGTATTGGAGGTATATAGGAATCACCCTGTCCGCCTGTCCAAAATGGATTGTTAGGGAAACTGAAACAGATGAACTGATACTGATGAAACTTTGCACAATTGTAGTATACAATCTGAGGATGTGCATGAAGGAGGATAATCTGGGTATCCTTTTGTGAGTTGACTCACAGGCCTACTTTCTAGAAGTAAATATAATTTTTGGACACAATTCTAATATATACTGTAAACTCATCAACTTTTGTAAGTAGTAAATTTAGAGTTGTGATGGATGTTTAAGTTTGTATGTTTTTGTTGTTGTAAAAAAATAATTACATGTACCAATATGTGGCCTGACTTTGAGAGATGGGAACATTGATACACATGCTATTTATTGATATTTTATGCATCCAGTTTATGTTGCAAACAGCTTTGAATTTTAGACCTGTCTATTCTTTGCTTCCTCTGTCCTTTCTCATCATCTTAACCTTTGGACGTTGTTTTTTAGGGTTCTTTATACACTCGGCTATAAGTGTTAACATTTGTGCCCAATCTACTTTATAAACTTGATAATGTACACTAAAATGACAAGAGCATGCAAAAACCATAAACGATGGCGTTAAAGCAGTATAAATCTAGCCAGATAAGATGTGAAATTGGGTACAGTGTAGGTCCACGGTCCATGCTTGGGCTATAACTTTGGATGATATACAGTTTAATGGGAATTGCTTTTTTTCATTCGTCTGGACAGGCATTTGCTTTAGGACCAATCAAACTGTGAACTTGTGTATTTGTTTTAATATCGTTAGTACAGACTGTTCACCATTTCTTTTATATTTTTAAATAGTAGTCACACTGTCAATCTGTCTGTCCCGGACTGTCCATATTCTTATAACAGTGATATGGATGTTGTTGATACTTTAGACAGTTCTAGTAATACACTCTGAGGATGTGCATGAAGGAAAGATAATTCATGTGAGAAAAATAACATGGGAGATAATTATAAATATATGTGTCAGGGACGGTGGTATACTTTGTGATTTGACTCACATACATTACCTGGAACTGTTTTCTGTGCCTTGATCCCAACAAGTTTACTATGTATGTAAGTTCTACTGTATTTTTAACCTCCATATTCTTTTAACAAAATAAAAGTGAAATCTACTTAAAAGTTTCTAATTATAAGCCCAACCAATACAATTACTGGAGACTGCAGACGGGAGGTCATGTGGCTGGTCTGATTGTGTCTAAAACTCCTTCAACAGTTTTCAAATCATCTTAAACAAAATCTCTACATCTGATCCATATGACTTGTTATATAGATAGGTCGAAAGAATATAATGACAATGTGACATGCATTAATAATCATAACTGATTTGGCTATTTTTATTCTGGGAGCAAGTTTCAAGTGTGAGCTAAACTGTGATACATAGGTGAATTTATCAAAAGTACGCATGTCACTGACTGAATGAACATGACTGTGCTCCTTAAACATTGACCGTATCGTAAGATTATAGTGTTTTTAGTGGAGTCAATAAATAATACATGTAATAAAAGGTAGACTTTCCCTCAAAACAAAAAAATGCATATTTATTTGGACTTTATAGCCACAAAGTACTTGTACTATAATGCCCTTGGGAAAAATATAGACAATTTAACTCATTCCTTTAGACTTAGTAATTCTATACCGAAATCGTCCAAAATAATATTTAACGGTCAGTCATAAAAGATGTTTAGCACTTGCGGGCAATTGAAAGTAGGAACACCAATGTTGTTGTTTTTTTCTTCCAAACTAAACACAATATTCCATCATACTATTATATAATTATGCTAATGTTTTAAAGTTTTCTTTTAGGTAATTAATTAATTGGGAACGCTAAGGCAACTTTAAAGTGACAAAGTGAGTTAAGTGATAGTTATAAATTGAACAGAAAGCAGCCATACAATGAAGTTATTATGACCATTTTTGTCTCAGGTAAATATTATAAGTAAGATTATAATGTTTTTATACATAAATTATAAGTGACTAAATGAGTAAATTATAAATAAAAGTGAAAGCAACCATCCATTGGAGTTACTATGACAACTGAATTTCTGGGTATGTAGTATTTATATAGGACCTTACAAGAGTTGTCATATGATAAGAACTTTTATGAGATGAGTTTATGGCACATTATTTAGGTACGTGGATGTACGCACATCGCGTCAAATATGTGAAATTCTCAAGTTTCTCCTATTTCAAAGAGACTTCACTAACAAAACCATCAATCATTCTACTTTAACACAAATAATTTTGATTTTTAAAATATGACATCATTTGGCAAAATACGACGTTGCTTGGCAACCACTGTTCGTAAATCTTGTTTTGCTTTAAATGTCATTTATTATATTGTTCGGAGAGTGTTTTCTATGTTTTTGATATAAATGTACACAGTAGAATGAACTCTAGGGTGCTGTATATATACATCTGATACATTTTCTCTGCCATATTTGTGTAACAAATGTTTAATCGTTTTGCGACGACCGTTTTTCGATGAGAAATATTTAATTCTTTGCCTAATGTGAGATGTCTGATCATTTTACTGGACCAATTTATTTTTTACCAGACAAGGCATAAGGACTGGTCGATGTCTTTTGGTTGAGTGTAAACTGATATGAGCAGTATTGTATTGTAATGAGATAAAATAAACACATTAAAAGGATCAATCACTACATTATATCATTGCAGTGTAAACCTTTGTGATTTTCAGTCATTGTGGTCATGTGATTTAAGGGCCAAAAGTTAAGGGTCCACTTGTAAATGAAGTATGTGGTTTTGTACTGAAATGCCCATCGTGTCAACCTTTAGTATCATAACTCTGTGGCTTTTATACTCCTCGCTGGATGCACAAGGGATCTAAGTGGTGCAAGTTTGGGAATAAGATACAACTGTTTAAACCTGGATAATCTTGAAACGTGTTCTATACACTATAGTGCACTTGTACAATTTTGAAAGAGCTGAAATTGATTGCGCAATAAAAATAAATGTGTAATATATATAACAAGGTCATTCAACCAGTTTCTGCAGCATAAGGATTTGAAACCAGTACAAGGATCTTAAAGTAATATTATACTCATATTTGATATTAAAGAAAATTAATGAACTTATAACAGACAGTTACTATTGCAACAAATATACATAATGAACGTATAAAGACCAAATATATCCCTTCGTACATTTTT
>ENA-OREC01000439-OREC01000439.1-marine-metagenome-genome-assembly--contig:-NODE-439-length-15995-cov-13.127340_pt1 | contig 15995 bp, 10 predicted proteins | sample MGYA00248626_ERZ508543 | MGnify/ENA primary metagenome ERZ508543 (study PRJEB26211, sample SAMN05518279) | marine metagenome | isolation source: Puget Sound, Washington, USA | host: Bankia setacea...
CAACACATACCAGCCAGTAGTAAGCAATGTTTCCATCAGGATCAAGGATGATGTCCGACAAACTGAGCTCGTCTAATCTGTTGCTCTGAAAACAGAAAACGGAGGAAAAGGTAACTTTACAAAACAATACGTGTACATTTTGAGTAAACCGTAACATCATGTTGTAGGTTATAATGAGCCTGGCTGAAGATGTCTTCCTGACAAGGTAAAACAGAAACACAGAATTTCAGTTAATACCAACAAGTATCTAATAACGCGATCTAATAATGTACACACGAATCAAATCATCATCATTTCTACCTCTATTTCTTCATCTTCTTTCTTTTTCGACTTTGAATGTTGTGAATATAATCCGAATTCCACTTGCATATTGAATTATAGATATGGAAACACTTTTTTTGCACAATAAAATCTCACTTATAGCTGGTTTCAAAATGTCCCGTCTAAACTGTATACGACACAATGAGCTGTGGACTACGGTATATGACGGGCTGCAATTGTTGATTATTGACGTCGTTAAACTATGAGCGAACGTGTGTCCAGCAATCAAAACTCCCAGTAGGCCTTAATTGCATTAAAGGAACCGCATTGTACTAAATCAAGACGGTGACAGTTCACTAATAGGCCTCAGTTTAGAATAAATATTGATTCTTCGTCCGTATTTTCAATTGAGTGACAGAGACCATTTACTGAGTTGGATTATTAAAAAAAACGAGACAGTTTAGATGACGTGTACAGCCTTTATTTCTAACTGTGATGGTTGACAAGAGCTTGAGTCAAATTCCGGCCTACTGGAACTGTGTAATATGTCGGTGTGTTTTCTTCGTCTTTATAAAGTGTATATTATGTTCAGTGTTTGACCCATTAAGTGACATTGTGCTGACGCCCATTTCAATATTTTATTTTCTATCCACTTGTGCAACTTTTTCATTTTACTTTGCTGTTGTGAATACACTATTACAGTTCAAGTGCATTCGGTATAATGTTGTTTGGAATCGTTAAACTTTATATAATTACTTGGCTAAATACCTACATATATTACAACTTGGGACTCTCAAACATGAGTGTATCGTTTTAACTCTTTCATTGACGCAACTTTCACTGGTCTTCTTCATGTTTGACCGCTGCTCGTACATACAGTACTATATACGGTCACGCTAACAGTACGTTTGATGGGTTGAAAACAATGTCTTTCCAATCCTATAAAGTGCATGTTTGACAAAAAATAAAACAGACATCAACATTCAGAACAAATAGCCGCATGCAAACAAACCTTACGTCCATGTATACATATAGGCAATACTGTACACACACTTACTGTCACCAGAACACCGATCAACACGCGACCCAGTGCTAAATGCAGACATGAAAACAGGCGCTATTGTGCGATTGAATAATTCTATCAACTGCCTCACTCGACTCTGCTATAAATATAACTGACAAATCGTCAAAGAATATTCTAATTATTCCGTTATCTGAGTCTGTGTCAATACTGGGACTATTATAGTGAACGTGCGAAAGACTTGATAGTGCACATGTATGGTGCCTTTCGGTGTATAACTATTACAGCCCATATTCGTGCGACTACTAACCAGCATTTTATTGGACGCTTCCTTGTATTAAACATAGCATGTCATCATATATATGTAACAGTTGAAATAAACGTTTCTACGTTTCGTTATATGTTGTATATTATATTCTTACAAACAGATTTACATCTGTAACCTATTCGTGCAACTGCAAAATTATCAGTGTATTTGAATAGGACGGTTATTCCCATATACATATCACTCTTTAGTTTAGTACCAACGATGAGATTTGCATGTTATATTTGAAGTACATGTTCTGTTCTGTTCTATAATATACTGTTGAAAACTAGCATTACGTTTGTCAGCAGTCAATGTGAAGATACCGCTAGTGCCTGATACATGTCCAATATAATGCTCTAGGAGAACGTTACATTTCGTCCCTCAAGGAAACCAATATAAATCTGCTTTTGGCACATCTACTGGACGAATAGACGAGTATCAAATTTGAATTGCTAATCTAGTCCCTCGGCTTTGCGGACATGTCAGCTATAGTATGGCATATACACGAGAAGGTTAGCCAGGTTACGAATCTAACATGTGTCATATCTTCTCCTTAGGTTGAGCTTTTTGGAGGTTCGTTTGACTTGCGTATCTGAAAACGTCATCGTCAAAATAATGGTATAAGATTTGCTTAGAACTATCGATTTATGTAGTATCGGTATACATTTGTTTTCATGTTGTGGTTGGCATTTGTCATACATGAAATAAAAGATATCAAACTGTCGGAAAGTGAGCCTATTGGATACACACGTTATGATGGCTGAATTTAATGACAATAGTGTTACACATAGGATAAGAAACTCCTTACAAAGCTAGAATTGAGTGAACTTGGGAAGTGGAAAGTACTGCGCCAACTACTGTATGTACTGTATAATACCAGTTTCTTTTATTTTTAACAACTGTAAACTGTGATCCGATGGTTACAAGAGACACAGTTTATGTGTTAATTTACTAGCGCTCTTCTTTCATATATAACACGCCGTAGTGTTTTATTCCCATCAAACAATGCACTACTTGTTTTTCACACTCGAGAAGAGCCAATGTAATCAGATATTATATACAAAAGGCTGCTTAAATCAACTTTACTTTTTTATTTAAGAGGATTTTATGCAAAATGAAAATATTAAAACTGATGCACAATTTATCTCCACATATCTCTGATATATGTTCTTGTCAAACTAAAGAATTATGCGACAGTTCGTTTTGAAGTGACGTAGTACCCGCTGAGACATCATCACAATAAGTTGCGTTACTTTATAGTTGTTATGCTCTTAGAGAACTGCTTCAAACAACTCAGGGATAGGTGACATTAAGAAGTACAATCATTAAGTTGGAAAAGGTTGTGGTAAACAAATAGTGTGAAATAATATCCTCTCGACAAAAAGGTTATGTCACAAACTGTACTACATGCACCGATAACAGTCAGACAGTAGCACCTCCAGAAGTACGTCAACACGTGGTATTTCAATATAATGTAGCAAATAGGAGTACACGTTAATTGGTATACTGTACAGTTCTAAATTAACTCACCAAGTATTCTGTTGCTTAAACCAAGCATGTTTGTATCAGCAGAAATGGAACATGGAATATGGGTCGTTTTGTTTGCTTCTTTTTCTAATGTACGTTCAATTCAACTTGACAAATTATGTAGTTGTGTTTTCTTAAAACTCTTACACCATGCACATACAGAACACATCTAAGAACTAATAGTGGAGGAGGATGTTTTCACTCTCTCTTCACGGAGGCTAATTAACGTCAAAACAATTAACTAGCATCACATCATGTTATAAGACGAAACCGTTTGGATATACGTGGTTTCATGAAATGACTGCTATATTTATGTTGTGCCTTTCCGTCTTAAGTTCCAGCACTGACGACTTATAGCAATTGTACCTGCAATATCAACTTAGTAACCTGATATGTGATAGGCTCCTATCGAATGAAAACAGTGACTATGTATGGACAATTACTATACAGTGAAATGTACATTCTCTTTATCAAGGTGCTCGTTTTGATTTCTTCTGCATATTGATCTGCACTTTTATACAACAAAGTAAACAACAAAATCAGTGTTGCCGGTTTAACAAACCACTTTAATTTGCTTAAATGTCAAGCTGCGTCTACAGACAATTCTTATTGACACATCATAGATGATATTAAATGTTAACAAAACTGTTTGTTGGCATTAAAGACACATGGAAATACAGGCGTTGAAATGCACAATATTGTCGCTGTAACCCGGCTTTTTGTTTGGTTGTCTGCTTCCGACTGAATGAAGCAGAAATATCATCTGATAAGGTGACACAGGGCCGAGTTGAATGATTCAACAGGAGACTTTAATCGCTTCTTGGTTGTTAGATATGTTTGCTAACATAATACTATCGTGATGTTCTCCCGCGAGACTCTGACACTTAAGTGTTGGTATTTGATAGTTTTTGCATTAGTTCTGCTATAGTTACACAAATGGCACTTATATGTATTTCAGCCGCGATGTTCGAATAATGTTTACAGCACTGCAAAGCCTGCTTATATGTGTGATAGTTCTTTGAAAAAAGAAGTTGAGTTTGTCAGACTAATTGTTTAAATAATTGTGAATTCGTCATTCCACGGCTACACAAACTGTATGACAAGCAGGCATTTGAGAGTCTGCCATGACAGGAACCACACAGAACACTCTCATTGCAAAACAAAATAAATATATTACCCGTCTTAGTAGTGACCAGAACACCTGCCTGTCACATTCGTATGCAAAGTGCTGTAAAACAAGTGTTAGCCAACAGACGACCCAACACCAAAGAAGTATATTTTGATTAGTTCACTAATAAACATATATAATTATAAACCCTTATAAAAACGTACCATTGATGACTTGTATATTGTGAGTTTGACACTAACGTATCGCTAGTTCGAACCACCTTCATCTACCAATATGTCCAGATCAAAATGCGCTAACCCCTATTATATTAGTTCATCCTACAAAAGAATATATTTATTCATATTCCTTTAGACTGGAATGTTGATGATAGACAGATTGGTCAACTTTGGCCTCCGATAACTCTTTCCAGATCAATGATAAAAGTTGATGTAAATATTCGATAAAGACGTTTATTTCGTATGCACTGTCGAATGTTAACCATGCCTGTAACCAAACGTTAATGCTGATTCAAGTAAGTGCTTTATTGTTGGCGTTCACACTATTTACTCATGTTGCTGGTCGTTTAACCTATTGAACTTAGATGTGTGGACAGCTTTTGTCATACGGTAATTAAGTTAGACCATTGAAAAGTTAACTGCCAAACCTAAGTTACAATTGAGACTGACATACGCTTACCCCAAGTACTCTTTTTGTATTCTCTAAAGAAATCCAAGACATCGTTTTATAGTGTACTGTTATAACCTGCCAAACTTGAGTATCGTATAATTTACTACGTTGATGATACAAATCAATCAGTGATAGTAAAGTATGAGACATTAAAGGTTTCAGTTTCTTTTTTTATCTCTTGATTTTTGCAGACATTCGAACACCATCACTACTCACTCTTTCCTACAACACTTGACGTTCTCTAAAGGTGATAAGAACGAATGCGGGGAACACATACTATTGCCTTCCTGTATGATAGTCAGACGAGAATAGTTGTACTTGGAGTTGTGGTAAGGCCAAGGGAAGATAGTTTGATTGTTAAAGTTTATACAACCAGCTTACATAGCATGATAGGAGAGATTTCTTTGACGGCTGATGACAACTTCCTCAGCATGTAATCATACTTGGTGGGACTAGATTCAGGTCAACACTGGGAAGTGCGGTTTTAATCTCAGCCGTCTCATAACCATATCTTTGGAATTGCTTATTGAATGTCAAGCCTACACAATATGATTGGAAAATATGACAGCGAAAGTAAAGGTCACCGTTACGTATGTTGTACGAGGAAATGTAATCACTGCGTAAAGGTAAGAGTGCTTCGTTGCCGACCAATATCATCATAACGAGACTTTTACAACGACTTGAGACAAGTTTGCACCTTTTCCATGCTAAAGAGTGTTGGTAATTTCAGAGCATTAAATGAAAACAGCAAGTTATTGCACCAATTACCGAACTATTGTTATGGCAATTCGGATGGTATGGTAAACTTGAAGCATCGCACTGGGACTGTAACGAGCTTTGTTACCCAATATAGTTGAACTCGTATGTCCGAAATTAAGTCACTGACAACAACTTGTAATCTACATTTCTCCTAGCTAGTATAACAACTATTTATATAAAATGTAACTTCGTGTACGTTGCATCAGTATCCCCTGTAATTCTCTATTACTGTGTTTTAGGCTCGGTGTGTGTCTCCTGCATGCTCATCATGTTTTACATCGTCAGAAGAAATATAATTGTCTCTTTAAATTTCAGGGGACGTCGAATACGCATTAAAACGACAATGTTGATCAATGTTTGTCAGAATAAAATGATACTCGTTTCATCTTGTCAATTTCAGGAAGTAGCACTGCGAAATGTCTGTTCCAGAAAATATATTTAGATTTCTGTTTGTTACTTTGTAGAAACGGTTCATGCAAATGAGGTCTACGGTCTAGACAGTTTTACAAACTAATTTGTAAAAACTTCTCTCACTGTCACGAACAAGCAGTCAACTCATCCAAATCTCAAAGCAAAACAACAACATTTGAACCCCGTGGTGATCTCCAGGAAAGAGTTTAGTTGTACCTTTAGCTGCCACATGGTTCGATCAATGCAAGTGTATGTGACCTCTTCAACACACGGTCTGTTTCGTTAGACAGTATTTGCTTATCAACTATTGTTCTTTTAATCATAAATCTAAGCGCAAATACCATCCGGGCTCAGCTTACACGACCCTTTTAATACTCAGTACAATTAGTTGCTGTTTTGTTCCTTCATGTTGTTTATTTCCTGGTACGTTTTCGATGACCAATACGATTTGTTTACTATTGCTTCGCTCAGACTATTTGTACTATTCCAGTTGCTTATTTGTACAATAAAATCTCTATTAACAATTCCCCGTCATATAAAAACTAGTGCCACCATGCATGCTAGCTTAATACAAGGATCACAACGGCATCTTACAACAGTAGACAAGCACAGCGCTATCCCGGGGTTAATTTACAATCCTGCTTCCCAATCTAGCCGGAAATTGGTGCGGTGATAAAAAAGTTATGAAGAATGACTTATGGTTTGTAAAGCGTAGTCTGTCAATTCTTAGATATCCATATTGTAATCTAAGCTTAATGTGTATTAACGCATCACTGTTTGTCCTTCAACGATTGCGTGAGATGTAAATATTCGAACGGTGTTAATCATGGATTGTATGGTATATGTTGCTGACCGAATGTTGTAGATTGAATGATAACTCTAGTTACAAAATGTGCGCCAAAAGAACCATATAGTGCCAACATGTTATCGTTATACATGCAACTTTATGTATAACATTACGAGTATAGTCTAAAAATGTTTAACTTGCCAAGATGTGTTGTTCAGTCCTAGGTATCACGAGAAGCCAAACAAACATTGCACGAATTAAAACATCCTTTATCGTGGTAGAATAACTATTTAGTCGGAACAAAGACAATAACGTGTCATACCGGTGTTCGTGCAAAGAGTAGTAACATTGTCCCATGATCTGACTTGCAGACTTCAAGGCATGATTGTTTGTATATTGAGATTTAATGTCATTTGCAAATGGAGATAACATTGAAAGCATTGCAGTAATAACGTGGATGGTGGAAAGGCCTTCTCAACACACCACGAGGGTTTATTGTCGATTGCCGAACATACTTTTAACTTCCCGCTCAGCAACTTCTGTCAACAAAGCTAAAACTTCTCATAATCTGTTCATAACGAGTTGAAGTAACTCAGACCATATCCATTATAATTAGATGAACCACATTCAAACGAATCAAATTTACTAGCAATGCATTGTAAGGAAATTGGTTGGTTTTGTTTCTAGTCAACACGTATACTATATATACATGTAACATTAAATAGAACTGCCTTTCACCAGTAGGTTTTAATTATCTGCTTTATCTTAAATAATCTATAATATCTGCTTTAAATAGCCCATAGAACAAATGCATTCATCTATTAAATAACTTAGATACATTCTACAAAGCTAGCTGTATGATCTCATTCTTCGTGTAAAAGTACATTCTGCTCTCAATGGATGTAACAGAAACCTTTCTTTTCAACCAACGTAATATCATACACACATTATATATGACGTGGTAACTTGGTGTGAAACATTGATCAATATTCTATAAAGAATCAAGAATTACGTCTTTGTGAGTGCCAAACTGCATTACTTGTTACACTATATGTTTCACTACCTTTCACTTATCTTTTTTTCTGGAATGTTTCTATTACCTAATAGACATTCACTTCATTCAATTGCGTGTGGTAATTCATCACTTTATGATTCCATAACTTTCTGATTTAGACTAGACATATTTATATTGATTTTCGCTCCATCAAACCTTATGACCGCTCGAGTATATATCAGACTAGTGGAGACATGAATGATGAATGGGTGGGGACTGTTCTACGCATAGCTGCGGCATCACATCGTCATATATAATTTACAATACACAAATGTCGCATTAAACAACTACTTCAACGGTTACTAAAACTAAACATTGTTAATAAGTGCAGTTGTAAGTTACCATGTACAATGTTGAGAAGTTATGTTTTACCAACTGGATGCAAATGGTTTGGTTGGCGTATATAAGAGGCAATACTATACTTATACAAACAAACTGACAAAAATAAATTCAACTTCTATCATTGCAATGTTTGATATGTTATCAAGAGTGTTAATCCACGTGTACGGAAACTATAGGCTCTGTGATTCTTGCAATAAAAACAATCAAACAGAAGACGCCAACTGCCGACACGTTTATCTAAAACCATTTCAAGGGCTTGGTTACTTTGTGTAAACAGTGTTCAAATGAGACCTCGTATAACTCAACTCGTATAACTCAATATCAGATTCTGTCATATTACCAATGCTGCTAACAATTCACGAAAGCTTGCTCCTCTCCTATTTTGTACCTAGATCGTTTTGTTTTATTAATCAAGCCGGTCACAAGACATTTGTAGGCACAAGAAGCCGAATAAGAATCATGTGTGTAAGTTATTATCACCCCTAACTGAATGTAAATAAGATTAACCCGTTGCACTGGACGAAAACAAACACTCAGAGATAGTCGCCTTGATTAGGTTCTCCGATCATAATATCGCCATCAAACATGAATCAACAGTACCATGCTCTATTTCTTTGTACTTGTACACAGTTTTGTCAGAGTATTGTCGATTGAAGATGTTTACGACACAACTCAGCTACTTTGTAATCATCCTACTAATCACGGTAAACTCTCTTTTCAGTTCCTTGTTTTCACATCAAAATAGTTATGTATTTGTAATTTCACTGTTTGGGTTCTGTATTTCTCAAAGAAAACTGACTTGATAACGCTTCAGGACAAATTCGTTCCCCTTTGTTAACACGTTGCATAAAAACACCCGCTGATCTAATAAACACATTGACAAATAACTTTTTTGTTTTGACCACTGGTAATTATGAACAGGAATAAAACAGCACTTCGGGACCAGGAGTTGTAGAACTCCATAGGAATAGGCAGTAAATGTCTTGTAAAGTCAGATCTTTAAATACTATGTAACATCGCAAAATACACAATGGGTTTGACGTTTGAAAATACCAGACCACTCCTCGTAATGACATGGCTTTGCAAATAACTTTCATTCTCTAGTATAAAAATCTATTCCAAGAAACACGCCGTAAGAAACATCTCTTTCTTTAATATATGCAAATTAAGAGAACATCTAGTCCATTTTACTGATTCGTTCGATGAGCTCTTCTTTTCTTTCGCGTTTGTCTAGAAAACCTTCTCAAATTTGTACCGAGTTTACAATGTCGTATTATTTGTATATACAACGGGTTCATGGTCATCCCTTGTACGGCATTTGAAAAAAAGATTGAGCTACCATTCAGTACTGTTTCTTATCTCATGTTTTACCCAACAGTGTTCATGCATTACTTTTGACTTAATTGTTTCGAATTATTAAAATTGAAGCGTCCTGCATTAAAATACCACGTTGCTATCAAGCGAACATGTGCAGTCACCATGAAATGATGTCCTGGTTGTGTCTTAAAATATACCATGTTTAAAGTTGCCCATTCGTTCTTAATTACTGAATATTCTTAAAAGATTATCTTACACAATTAGCATGAATATTGTACAATAAATGATTATTATGATTGAATCTTTGATGACATTGGTTTTCCTACTTTCAAATTACTCGCAAGTAGTAAACATATTTTATGACTGACCCGTTAAATATTATTTGTGACGATTTCGGTATATGATTACTAGGCTATAGGATCGAGTTCAGTTGTCTATATATTACACAAGGGCATTTTTTTCATAAGTAGTGTGTGTCCATGAAGTACCAATGAATATATAGTTTTGGATTTGAGCGAAAGTCCACCTTTAAATAGACACTCAGTTTATTTATTTGCTAACTGATGCTAAACCATTTAAGAATAGCAATATTTATGACCCCATACTAGTTTTCATTGTCCTATGTCGATTAACGCTCCATCATAAAAGAGTGCAGTTATAAGACCACAAGCACGCGATGGTAAGATTGACCGGTCATACGTATATGTCTTTGGTTACAAGTCACGTGTATGCTTCGTACGAACATAGGCACATAACTGATGAGATGTGGAACCAAAGTAAAGCTTGCAGATAACTTGACGGGGAGTAACAGACCCCCTTGACCATCAATGCATAAGGTCAAATACCTAATATTATAAACACGTATTTAAGCTGTTTTAAGTAATTAACATGTCAACGACCTCTAGCTACATTTTCTTAGCAAAATACCAAACATTATTTTAGATACCACCTAACGTTAACACGTCGTCACAGAAAACGATTTAAAGTATATAAATAGTATGGCCAATATGTCAATGACCATACAGACTATTTGAAAATCAGTAGTAATTTTGATGGTAGCATTCACAGAAGGAATTCTCAAACTAACTCGAAATGCAGATTGTTGAGATGTCTGTCTCCTATATCTCGTATTTGGGTTCTTATTGTGACGTTGGAACGCACAGGGCTATTTCTAATATTTATGAGACGGTCGACAACAATTGCTGCCTCCCTATTTCAGTCCCTAGATCGCTATTTGATTAATCAAGCTGATCACTATGATTTGGATAGCGCGAGATTCCATAGCAACACTCCCGGAGAAATCTATTGTCATTGTTACTTTGGTGGAGAAACATGATTAGCCAGTTGACCCTGGATAATTGACACAAGAGCGGCTCGAGATACAGCTATCTGACCAATACAGTTAAATATACGTTGAACAACGATTCGTACCGGACCATTGTTGAATTGTATATCTTAAACTGCATATAAAAGCATATCTCAACCAATATCAATATTGTGTGAAGAGAAGCAGACTGAGGTTTGATTACGTTGATGGAAAATACCTTTCTGTGTCATGCAAACAAGGAAGTCAGTGATGAAATAAATCAACATGTGTTTCGTTGAAATGGTTCCGACGGTACCATTATCGCACGCGAAATACTCGTCTATTTATAGCATTGCTTTAAACAATAAATGCAGCGTTTGTTTATTGTTAATTTAATTTAGTTCTAGAATGCGAAAGTTTTTTTTTTCAAGTTTAGATCATCAAACTAAATAGATAGAGAGAGAGAGAAATACGGATAATAAAAGTGGCATATATTTGAGATGTGTTTAATAATATTAATAACCAATTTTGATAAATGTGGTAAATTTAGGTTGGATTGTAGGTTGTTTAAGAAGTAAATAGAACCATCAGTAGACATTTATGGAACCATTACAAACCATAGTTTAAGGCTTCCGTTCATGAGTTGTAGCAAATCGCCTTTTCTATAAATAAGTCATAATTAATGGCAACATGGTCTGCTGGTTGTCAGACATAAGTGGTTCCCTTACATCCCGATTTAGAATCTTTGAAACAAAGTTTAAATCCAGACATATTTGTAAATTACAGTTGTTATATTGTTAACGCAGGAACAGAGCTCAAATAAATCCAGTAACGTCAGCAGTATTTATGTACACAACTATATATGTGCAATGACAGCTAAGCGCCAATTGAAGTTTTATCTCATGACAAGATTTGTTTGTTCAACATGTTTTGTTTGTCACAAACGTTACATTCTACTTACCGAGTACCCTGTATTGTGTGCCTACTAATACGTCATTCTTGTCCAATTGTTATATGCACATACACTGTTTACATGTTTGGTTTCCCTCTGATGTTAAATACAGTGATAAGTAACCCTTGTTATGTTGAGATGGCGTTAAACTCGACCAATAAACCGAGCGACAAACCATTTATGTCCTATATGGGTTTTACACTCTGTAGCAACTGATAAATAGCACCGTCAATTAACTTCTAATACATGGTTGTCAAATTGTGCATTGTAAGGCACAAAGTCAAATTATCTTGTTTCAAATGTAGAAAGGGTGTGATGTAAACAAGCTAGAAACATCGAATATAGATGCAACACGTCTGTATATTCACAATCCGAAAACTCATAACTCTATTTCTCCATGGCGTTAGATCTTAATTAGGATTGCTAAACACAGTGTTTTACAAACTGTACGAGACAGTCGTCAACGACTGCTGTACTTTTCAGTTCTGTCCCTGGATTGGTCGCTGATTAATTAAACTGATAGCTGTGATTCGGACGACGTGGGAAGCAAATATAACCCTCCAAGAAGACATTTATGTTTCAGTTACTAACACTATTTATGAATTTCGTTTACACGTTGTAGAGATTTGGCTGTTCTATTATCTCAGCTAGATTGAATAACACACGTTTATTATCAGACCGTAGAGGTACTTGTAGTTTTATAACCATATCTTTAGAATATACATTTACTTAAAGTCTGAAATTGATGCGCCTAAGATCAATGCTACACGAAAGTCAATTTTAAACAAAGGTTCGTGCACGTTTCCGCACAATAATATATTTTAAGTTGTTTGTTATATATGAAACATCACAACCACTTATGTTTGTTGTGGCAATTCTCGGTCTCGAAGAAATAGGTTTGTTTTGCTACTGTGGAGAAACAAGAGCATTCAGTTAATTCTGCTTATTCAACACACAACTACAAGAACAGCTCAAGACTTGGTTTACTGCGCGCCATAGATTTATACTATCAACGTTGTTTCGGACAGCATGCCCGTTAGAGTCTATTTCTCTCTTTCAAAATGCACTTCCGAGGCATATCTCACAGAACAATATCAGCGCAGTATAACGAAAAACACAACTCTTTGAAAACGTTAAAGAACAACAAACCGGAACTGTTTATTCATTCAAATAAGGATTTTAGTTATGACGTCTTCTAGTACACATGGCGTTACAAATGATTATACACTTTACTACAAAAGCAATAATTATTGTGTATTTCCATTGATGAAACGCTTGAATAAAATCCATTTATATAATTATGGTGCTATTTTGTTTTATTATTAGTTGTAGAATTAGAAAAAAGGCTGACAAGGAAAATGTACATTGAAGTTTTCCATTTTTTCCCGACGAAAATCATTTCAATTAGTACAGTTGTTTAGTTGAACCTTAAATTCAAAAAAGGCATTAAAAGATAAACATATAACCGATTTGTTTGCGCTATTATATAATTCCTGCATAGTCGATGTGTCGCCAAAGTAAATATGGTGGTATCTGAGTCGAAAGGACTGTTGGGAGAAGAGCAAACGGAATGTGTGGACGACCAAGATAAAGTCTTCCGACAAGATAACACAATCGTTAACACCTAAATAACCTACCAAAGAGGCATTTGTGATGACATAACGAAACAAATTTACGAGCTTTCGCTAACACGTTCTAGGAAATTGCCTTTGCTATAAAAACAGCCAGAATTAATGGTATGTTGATGATCAGACTTTAGCGGCAGTCCTTGTATTCGATTTTGACGATCAGGGATAACAAGTTTACATCGTCTTAAAGTAGTTCTATATTCCACTGGAATTGACAAAACAGGATACACGCATACCTTTTCACACTTTTCTCTCTAAGCGATATCGTCTTATTTTGTTTCTCACAATTCTGTACGGCAAATGTTTAAAATAAGTCTGTATATAGCAATTGTTGCAGACAGTGATGTACATCCCTGGTAATGTGCATTTTAATCTTAAAAAAGTCTTAAGGCTGAACCATGTATTTGCTGTCTGTCAATACAATAAATATATATTTGGGCATCCTATTGCGACATTCGGTATATACATATGGATATTTATGAGACAGTCGCCAACGATTGGTTTTCCAAGTTTGTCCTTTTGTTAATCAAACAGATCAGTGAGATTTGGATGACGCGGAAAGCCAAAGTAACACTATCTGAGAAAAATATTGCCATCGTTACTGCTGTGGAGAAAATCTCAAATTGGTCTGTTATCCCTAGAAAAATTCCTCAAACTACGAGCGAGTCAATGGCCAACCAAAACATCTTTAATAGCTTTTCTTATCGCAAGACATATGTCTGGACTTCTGAAGGGTAATTTAATTATTAAGTGACGAAATAACAATAGCACAACAATGCTCACGAAAATAGGTACTATATATTTGAATAATGTTTTGATATTAAAGATCACATGTGTGTCGTCTACCATTATCATGTCAATTATGTGCTTTGCTGTCTCTGGTAAACAAAACAATTGCTGGAACTATAAATACCACTCGTAGTTGAAATATAGAAGTGTGATACAGTCGTGAGTAAGGAACCATTCACACGTTGTATCAAATTAACATCTCTATGTCACGATCAGGGTAAACGACAGCAAACATGGTCTGTCTTGTCTCAGACGTAAGTGGTGCCTGACATGTGTGAACTCTTTAATGTAACACGTCTCTTTTTGTGTCGATTTAATGTGCTTATCTACTGCACCTTTTCTATCATAACGCTGTACAAGAGACAAGTCAAAAGCATTACGCCTTCTCTTCCAAAGCTGTATTTCTTTATAGTAATGTACGTTAGCATTAGAAGTTCGTTGACATCTAAGAGCCAATACGCTTTATGTGTTGCATATTTAATAGACTTGCACAATTGTCATTACGTCATAACTTATTCATAAACCAACTTATATTTGTTTGTCGGTTCTCCAGTACAGCTTTATGTGTGGTACTAACATTTGACGTGACATTACCTTTTCTCAATCGTTGCAACACAGAGGACTCAATTTGCTTCAAGTCTTCTGTAAGTTATGTTGCCAGCATTCTCCCGAAACAGAGACTGTGTCTGAGTGATTTATTTAACTTCCAATAGCTAGTTGCAGGAAGTTGGTACCATGAAACAAGCGTCAGAGTAAATAACTACTGTCTAGTATATCACGGGTTAAACATTGGTGTGAATGAAGCTATACATAGAAGAAAGTCGTGTCGATAAGATCTGCAAGAAACGAGACAGACAAAAGGCGCTGTTGTATGCGTGTAGATGGAATTCATTTTTTGATGTCAAACAGTTCCATTGTAGATAATAGAATCCGGTACAACATATAGGGTAAAGCATGTACATACAAGGCGTCATCAATTGAACAGTTTTAGACTTTCATTTTAAATAATACATTTAAATGTAGAAATGTAGAACTTGTGTCATTTCTTTGGAAGATGAAGTTCATGTTTTATTTGAATGGCCTTTGAATAATGAAATAACAACAACAACAAAATCAAACCATAATATTGGAGAATATTGAAAATGCCAGAATTTATTGAATTAATGATAACAGAAAATAAAAAAGAAATAAGAAATTTATCCATGTTCATTACGAAAGCCTTTGAAATCAGAAAAAAACTTTATTATGTATGCCCTTCACGCTTTCTTTCTTGTATAAAGTTTATGTGTATATGTGTAGATAGTATATACATGTAATAAACTCTTGAAACTCTTGTGTATTCCTGAGCCCGTGTATGACTATCGTATGTACACGGACGGATGCTCTTAATAGCTATGTTATTCATTTCTATCTATTTTTACATTAACTGAACATAAATTGCGTTCTCAAACTCACTTTCTGTCAAGCTATGAATATACAAGATAGGAGAAAGATGGCACAAAATCTTCGCTCCGTTCTTAAAATTAAGATCGATAGCTCAGTGAACAAATTATTGGGATTACAGATACATTTATATCATTCCTATTGGGTTTTCTCGGAATGTGTGGGAGTATGGGTCTTTGTTCTTTAATAACCTTGATGTATCCAACTCGTACAATGCTATCCAAAGAAGGCGTCTTGTTTGTATCATCTAAGGGGCGCAGTTTAGTGTTAACGCTGCTAATTGAGTTTTCCCACTT
>ENA-OREC01000440-OREC01000440.1-marine-metagenome-genome-assembly--contig:-NODE-440-length-15994-cov-13.459446_pt1 | contig 15994 bp, 9 predicted proteins | sample MGYA00248626_ERZ508543 | MGnify/ENA primary metagenome ERZ508543 (study PRJEB26211, sample SAMN05518279) | marine metagenome | isolation source: Puget Sound, Washington, USA | host: Bankia setacea...
GCGTATATAGTTGGTTACAGTTAGTAGATCTAGTATCTCGACATGATATGTCAGAAGTGTATGAGACATAGTTTTTTAAATAATCAGGGCATATGGTGTTTATTATTCTATACATTAAAATTGCTTTTTGATATGTTACTCTTTCTGGGAATGTTTGCCAATTGAGTTCTTTAAATAGTTTAATGGGGTCCAACTCTGTTTCATGTATAAACAGAGTTGTCTTTCTTAGATGGATTATATTTATGGTCAGTGGTTTTGTGAAGGAAACATATCATTTTTCCTTACATTGTGTCCAGGTTGTTCTTGTGAATCCAGTGAATAACTAGAAGGTATTCTAGGAGGTTGTGTATGAGAGCCTGTCCGGTCCACACTCGGTGAGTGCTATGTATTGTGTATGAGTTTATGTGGATCGTTACTGTGGTGTTATAGCAATTCATGTATAACTGTATAAAGGTCTTTTATTAAGTGCTAATTGGCCACTGACTGAGTAATGTGACGATTTTTAATATGTTTATCATATATTCTTATGTAATTGTTATATTGGAGGCTCAATATATTAGTGTATGCTTTCCGGGCTGGTTTTGTTGTTTGTTTGCACACACTGAACCTCAGAAAGAGTATGAACCCTATATTGGTTTTGTTGTATTTCGGAAAATCCCCCTCACCACCGGTATACTACAATAGTTCTGAGGATGATGTATAAAAATAACAATCTAAGATAACGCGTACTGCTGAGTAACATCTGCATACCAATATGACCAACTACCAACTAACAGCCAATTTCACAGACTGTACTCTCACACTTTAACACCGTTTCATACTTTGCATGCCAATCATTTGGTTTTCTTTTCTATTAACAATGTTTGCGAAACAGTATGAGGACATGTGCACGTGTCCTATGAGTTAAGTGTTAACTAATTATTTCTAACATTCATGCAATCTATTTTGTCTACAACTTTGCTCGTCTAAGTACCATAATTGTCTGTTTGGTACAATAGCAATAAAAAAATTGTCATATGGTGAACATCTATGTTAAAGAATAAGTATTATTTCGTGTTACTATTATTCAATCTATACTTCAAAAGTAAAACTGTATATCAACATTATTTAAGTTAAACGCTTTAGTTTATCAGCTGTTTAGTTAATTTTAAATGCGTAGTTCAGGTATATAGGTATAGAAGTAATTAGTTTAGATTATTGGTTTAAGTTTTTCAGTTCTTTTCAGTTTTGGTAACTCGTACCTTTTTCATTTGACCATCAGTTACATATCCTTACTAACAATTCGTTCCCTCTAACCTTGGTTTGACAGTCCACTTCTTCTAAAAGCCAAATATTTAGCCAGTACCTGGTAACGACCGTGTTACAGGCGTCCGTTTGACTATTGCAGGTACTTTCAAGTTTCAGGAATATATTTAAAATACCTTTTACGATAATGTATCTTAATTGTTTGTGTTATTACGAGTTTAAATATGATCAACCCCCACCCACAACTGCATATCCATAACATGTAGGTTACGTGTATTTGTTTACACTAATTGTTAATCATCAACTTCTTTTAATGTCTTCTTTTATATATCGTTGTTTATTGTGTTATTGATTTATTATTATATTTTAATGTGCTTTTGTTTATTATCACAGAACAGCTAGCAAAGCATTTATAAATCCCCATCACCGAACTGACGAGTTTGTGTAACCTTGGTTGTGATTTTGCTATGTCCAGAAAGTAAGACCCATGTCTTCAAGAAAACATCGTAAAGCAGTGAATAAGTGTGTGAAAAGTCAGCTGACGCGTGAGTTTATTAGTTATATGGCCCTATCTATTCAATTTCATATTCGAAAATGTATTCTAATGCCAAGGATTTCTAAATTATCGACAGACAACGACGTATGCCAGCTGGATCCCATTGATTTGACATTATCATGCCCATTTGTATATACTCAGTGTTTATAAATGGGATGTACATGTAGTGGTGTGTAGTGATAACTAATTGAATCTGTTCCCGACAATGCAAATCAAGATAATCCTTTGAGATGAATGTGACTAAGTCGTAATGCAAGTTTCTATAACGCGCTTTAACATAACCATTTGATACAAAATATTAAATTTGTAAAGGTGTCTAACTGTAAAGTACACGTATTACTATTTTCTATACTGCTAGATCACTCTTTCTGGAGCGGAAATATTAATATGCTTAATTCATTCCACCCTCACTTTTATTTAATTTTGATATTTGTGTTTGTGAAATGACGACTCGCGCTATATTTTAATATTGTTTAAGTCGAAATAACTTGTGTAGTGTAAAGTCCTTGCAGTGATTTAACTATTGGAAGTGTTAATAAAGCGTTCGCGTAACTTACATGTTTATGATATGTTCATCGGTACTGACACCTTTAAAGTTTGAACGGTCGACATGTGCTCAACTGTGCTCACACATGATATTTTATCTCACCTGTTTCAAAGAAAGATTGGTCTAAGCGTCAGCAAGTCGGTCGCTCCGTTAAGGGATACAGGGTCAAACTTACGATCAATATCATTGCAGAGGTGTCGTTTGTAGGTATCGATGGAAAATAGCGACTCATGGTACATTATTAGGTTTCAGCAAAACTCCATCAATCAAAGGGAAGTCACTACAAATATTTTACATTAAGGATTGTCTCCCTTTGACCATAAGTGAAATAAAACTTAGCACCATCAAAATAATAGAACATGCAAGAAGTATGTTTACAAAAAAGAGTAATGGTTATTGACTTGTGTATTTGACAACTTCTTATCTATTCTTAATATGTTAAACGGCTAATACACATAAATGGAATGTGTGTATTGGTATGAAATTTCAACCATACATCTCTAAGCAGAGGTTTAAAGAATAATTTATTTGGCATATCGTCTAGTTCAAGTTTATACTACATTACTCAGTACGTAAAGAACGATCTTTAGTAAAAAACAAAACAATAAACAACAACATTTATCCAATCGATACGCATGAATTAAAGTTTACTTTAATTTTGATCAAACTAAATATACAAAGTTAAACTGCGACATGCATTGAGGTATCAAAGAGAGGTATCTATGTATACATATTCTAGTTTACTTGGATAAACATACTAAAAAATAGCAAAACAGTTTGAATAAATGTTTATTGCACAACACGTATATAGTCAAAGAAAGAATAAAAGTCAAGTCAAGTTTGTATTAAAGCCAAACACATGACAGAAATAATAAATAGATTAAATACAATTTTTTTTATGTAAAAGTATAAAATAGCATACACTTGGATTCATGTGTTTACCGACAAAGTAAAATCGACAAGCCAACTGTTGGTCCGTATTCAATGTCACTCTATGCAGGTGAGGTCAAAGGACGCAATTAGGAAACAATAACAAACTTAAACATAACACAAAGGGAGGTTATCTACTTAATTGAAAGATGCAAAGTTTCAACAAAATACTCAAAACGTCATGTTCGACAAAAACAGGAAAAAAGCGGTCGAGTTTAGATCTGTAATCTATTTTACTAGGGACTACTTTTTGTTGTTCGGTCGGCAAAAAAAGCTATTTACACTCTGTACACTATCTATTTAAACGTGATGTTCTTAAGGCAAGAGTGATAAGAGATGTTGAAATTAGTTCTTTAACACTGATCAAGTCGTCCGTTATTCTATAAAATTTGAAAAAGTTTGCGCAGAAAGTTAGTAAACAGACACCTTTATGACATGCTGTTCTCCTTTGAAAGATGTTGTATCTCGAAAAGCCCAAAGGAGGAAATTCATGTTGCGGTTATTATCAATTATCATCAACATTCTAACACATAACTTTTTACATATCAAACATGGCAAAAAATAGATTCCCCGTTTAACCGATAGAGAAGTTCTTTCACAGACAGTAAGAATACATGAACACAAATGTCAATAATATCACTCCGTCATCACCAAATGTGCGGAGCTATCCATACGTTGGCCACACGTATTTAAGCAGATAGGGCGATGTCCAAAGAAGCATAATTACGCCCCTCTTTCACAACATGGATTGGTAGGAAAGGGCGGTTGGTCTTCATACAATGATTCTGAAAACAAATAAATAAAAAAATTGTTGAAACATTTAAGCATGTTTTGGTCTTCATTATGATATTGACATTGTAGCAATGCATCTCCATACTGACTGTTTAAATAAGTTGAATGCTTTACATCCCACCGTACCGCGTCTTGTCACTCCGGTGCATCATTTCGAACATTACATTGTACGTGTTAATACAAATCTATTAAGATACTAAACGACCATCAGTAAAACAATTGCCATATGCTGGTTTGGTAAACACGTTCATCGAGAAAGTAAATTACTTATTCATGTAAGTATTGGGTATACATGAAAGACCTGAATTCGAATATATTTGATCCTGAAGTTTATCGAATGTGTCAGATAAAATCGTACTGGTTTTACACATATGTTCACACTCTCTTGATCTCAACTTACGTGTGCATAGGTCATGCCATTCCTCTTCTCGGCTGGTGAAGCATTCTGTCCAATCCAGACGAAAATCTGCTCGCACGAGTCAAACAAGAACACGTCCTGAAACAGAGTAACTACATAGATAATATTCACCCACATTATTCCCATTCTTACCATACACATGTGTCTATCTTTCTTGAGCTCTCCATCGAGAGGTTGTCCATCGCGTAGACTATGGACAATAATTTCACGCATTTTCTCATTAAAAGCAGCTTATTAAATCTTTTTTTTTTGGTAAATCTAAACACATTCAATAGTAAAAAACTTGTTGTCAAGCGGTCTTCACGAACATTTAATCTAAAACAAACACAACATAGCAATGCATGCAAACAAATCAACACATGGATGAACAATGAGGGACTCCACATATTACACATAAATCTGATTTTGAGAATAAAGTCTTCATTATTGTTTTCATAAAAGAACAAACATATTGATCACTATTAGAGTTTGAACAGCATTCTGTTCAACTAGGTAAACACTTTGGTCGCCTTGTTTTATCATTCATTCAGTAAAACTATTTTTGTTAAGCATGTTCTCTTAAACGTTTAAACCTACGCGTAAATATGATGTCAAAGCTATCCGAGGGCAAATTTAAATAGAACGTTGTGTGTTTCAAAAGTCTAAACTTATTTTGGGCTTTGAGCAAGATAGAAAGTAGGATTATGGTAATAAGAAATGATTTGTGATGTCAAAGATGACGTCATAACTTACGTCACTTCCTAGATCTCCCTTTGAGATGCCGCCTGTCTTCAATTCATCACACTTGATCTTTCCAGATTCGTCAGACACACTGAAATAGGCAAAACCGTTCAATGTTACAATTAAATAGTACAGTATTACGGTAATTGCTTTTGGCTTAGATATCAAATTTCAACACGGTTACAATTATTAAATGAGAATGCCATGCGTATTTATGAAATTAACTACTGGTCACTAAAAACACTGTTATAAATGTCGAATAAGCTTATATTACACACTTAACATTTACAAGAGTGAGGAAAAATATATGACGTAGTATTTAAATCATTATATGTCTACTAGATGCTTGATATAGTTCACGTATGTTGTATATTTAATGAGCGAGATTTGACTATACTGTTACTAGATATATATAGAACGTGATTAAATGCAATGAAAGAAATGTAAAGGATATGATATTAATAAATAAAGCAAGTATATGAACGTAAATAAATTAGATTCTAACATGGTATGAACAGACATGGACGATTGTGACGATATTGATGTTAAAACACGCATAATAAATTAGAATCTAATATTAAACTTGAAGACGTATGGTAAATAAGTGTATGTGCGATGACAAGAAGAAACAAAATGAAAGTTGATAAAAATTAAACACTCGCGCATATAGTAAATTATGAAACAATCTATTCTAAGTAATAAAACTTGATTAAGAATTATATCTCATTACTACTGACCTGACACTACCACCACTCCCACCCCACACACAATCCCTCACATGTCCCTCTTTTCGTTTAAATGTTAAAAGTGCTCTCATATTTGGGTAGGTATTCTCGTTAATTTAAAATGACAGCTCCAATTCTTTTTCATAAAAAATGCGCATTAATGTTTATTGACAATGCACGGACATAAAGTATGTAAGATATGTGATAGGAAAATCTAATATTATAACGACATGCACTTGATACCTACCCACAAGGGAACAAATTCTTACTTAATCAAAGTAGCGTAAATACAGAATAAGCATTTGAACAGTGATGTGCTGTCAACTTCATATCGAAAATTAGATAACATGAACTAAGTCTCATCGTTGATTGTTTGTGTCAATTACTTGTTCCCATGTCACCTTCCTCAGGTCAATACATCTCACATTGACCTCATTTAAAGTTTATAGGCCGATGCCCAGGTCAGTATGGAAGTAATATACTAATACAATCAATGAATACGAAACATATATAACATGGAAATAAGAAACAAACCATTCCATAATTGCTGTGATATAGTTATCACATTTTGATGTCAAACAGGTCAAATGTCATCGGTATTTAAACTTTCTGACTCTGGTTTAGCATCAAACATTTCCTTTAAAGATTCATTCTGTTTGATCATTGTTGCACAAATCTTCTATAATTCTAGACGTCATATAGCAAAGACATGTTCATTGAATGGATGTACGAAACGTTAATTCAGAAATGCAACATGACTTATTTTGTGGATTGTCAACATTCCAAACAACGAGACAAAAACACATGAACCAACATCACATTGCATTTTGACGTACATATTTCCCATAGGTTTGTTTCTTTTTTCCCGAAGCCGGTATCTAGAGTTATCTACATGGACTTTTGAAAAAGAAAAAAAACACTTGTCATGCAGCTGAAAAGGAGCAAAAAGCAACTCTGAAAAAAGCAAAGCAAATAAAAACAACTTTTGTTCTAGGCTCAGTGGGCTATAGAGCCAACTACACACCATACAACTATTGACATGTGCAATCACTCACAAGAAGGAACGAGTCGGCCAAATATCAACATATCTAACATAACAAGTTGCGCATATTGACATTTGGCCAGTTGACTTACTGATTTTTTGTTCATGTGAATGTTTACACTAAGGTCACGACTTTGTGATAAGCAAAGGACCCTTTTCTCTTCAGAATTCAATATTATTAACCGTTTCTTTGAACAATAAATGGTCACTCAAATGGGGAAAAGACGTCTTTATCTTGAAACTCAAATTTGGTTCCAGCAATTGATTTGAAAGAGTGACATTCCATGCTTGCACACTGCTATCACCAAAGCCATATCCCTTGATATATAAATAACTACTCGACCAAAAAGTACCAAGTACAAATAAAACGTTGATGAACCTTCCACCATCCGACAGCCACCACACTAAGGTCAAAGATCAAGTACGGCCATTTCGAAGACTAATCAATCAAAATGCTCAAATATTTAAGAAATATTTTCCCGAAATGTTTGTGCCGTCCAAAACAGGATAATCGTCATATGTCTTGTTTCAACAGTATTTGAATAGAAAGAACCGGCAACATTGATGTCTCACGAGCACGACATCAATAACAGTTTAGATCAGACTTTGACCTTACTTCTTGCTTTGACCCTTGTTGGTTGCACATGGACGGCTTGTAGAGGTTCGAAACAGTTACTGAAACTAGTCGGTAACCAGTAAAGCCTACAACACTCCGATACTTACGACACGCTGTAAAGAGGTGGCAAAATAATGACATAGAATGTTAAGAAAATACAAATCAAACATAGAAGATACACTCTTGAACCAGTTGAATGAAAACATAGGCACTGATCTCAAACGGGTCAGCGAATATCTTTTTTCCCTCAATTTTTTCTCATCAAACTCTTACTAAAACCATGATTTTGAAGAAGGCCAGATTGGTTCTGTAAAGGTGTGTACCTAATACATGTATGAGTTTCTTTCTGTACATACGTGTTCATTCTAATAGCATTCATTGTTATTTAAAGTGTTTAAGTAAAAAACAAGTCTTAAATCTTGCCGAGAATGAGTGAACAGTTTTAGATCAGAATAAAACTTAGAACCACGGAATTGAAAAAAAAACACAACTGGAAACACACGTGGGAAGGCATTAGATGTTGTAACGTTGGGCGAAATGGTCAACTACAACAGCATGTAAGTTAATGTTATATTGTTTAAAAATGTGTTTTTATGACGTTTATTAATGGGGAAAAACGACAAAAACCTTAAAAGGTAACCTCGATACCAAAACCACCAGCAATTAAGGGTGCTATTTGACTATATATGTAACCGTGACAAATTCTCAACGTTTTGATTGTTCTGTGAAAACTGATTTATATTATTAACGTACATAACACGTATATCTGTTTTATAACTTATTTTCAAGAATTTAAAACATAGAATCAATAGACAAAATAGTGCTGCACTGGAATTAAAAAAACACACAAGCACATAGCGCGATCTTAAGTTAATAAAAAAATAAATATAGATGTAATCATGTAATAGTAATTTCACACTGGAAGGCAATTAACGGTTCTGTGGGCTGTTTTACATAAATTCGCACGAACTTCGTTCACTCAAAACGTTCGTACGAAGTTTAATAAAACGACCCCTCCAAAAGGTGGGTTTGCTATTGATGGTAGAAAGACATAGAATAAAACAGGTTTCAGTATGGACAAACTGGTTGAAGATAATGAAAGATGCTCAAATGTGTATAGTTAATCTGGCTTTATCTCGACTAACACATACAAGTAGAACTTAAAATTTAAAGCAATCCATGTGCATAAGATATGCACTATATATGTACGATTTTAACCATAAAAATGAAGCGTTCGTGCAAGAGACGTGTGTCCAAAAACTAAGATACATTTCGCGGTATGTGTTTTGTGTCCATACAATTCTACCTAAAATGTGCAGTACTTATGTATACATACTTAGTGTCTATACAGTTCCGCCATGCCATATGTTATCGAATATAAAAATGTACCGAGCTTCCTAACAGTGATAGTATAAGGTGTTATAGTGGTTTCGCGTATTAAAGGCAGGGAACACCTCTTTAAATCATCATTTCCAAAACAGCTTAAACGAAAACTTGGTGTTGAAGACAACTTACCGGAAGAGTTTCTTTTCACCTGGAATCTCGACCTCCTCACCACCTCCATCGGCCTCATCAGCGGTCAGGTGGCTGTAGAACTCGTGCTGTAAGAAGAAATAAACTATGTTATACTAACAAGTACTGATATAATCCCAACCATACACACCATCATGACTGTGTGCTCACTGTTATTACCAATACGTTTTGATGACACATTGGTTCGATTCCAAGTGGTAGAATGATATATGGTCATGTGATCACTACAAGAACATTTAATCATGTGACCTCCAGATTTACACTGTTTTTTCAAAAAGCAAACACAATGTTGAACTTATTTATATTGTTTAATATTGTTTATGTTAAGACATCGTTGTCAGCCAATACAGCTCAAAGACATGAACTATTCGATATATGCACCTAGCTGGCTTAGAACAAAATATAACATTTTTGTCGACCAACACCATCGTGGTATGTAAGAAACATTTAAGTTAATACATATACTTACGCCTTCACTGATGCTGTGTTCATCTACGACCTCACCCTTGGCATGACCGGCCCTCTCGCCCTCGATATTCTGTAGGAATTCCATGGCCTGAAAGTAGTATATCAACTTATAATCAACTCATCGAAAACTCGTTCGTATGCAGTACTCGTACGTTTGCTGTATTGTACTCGTACGTATGCTGTATTGTACTCGTTCGTATGCTGTATTGTACTCGTACGTATGCTGTATTATACTCGTACGTATGCTGTATTGTACACGTACGTATGCTGTATCGTACTCGTACGTATGCTATATTGTACTCGTACGTATGCTGTATTGTACATGTACGTATGCTGTATTGTATTCGTACGTATGCTCTATTGTACTCGCACGTATGCTGTATTTACTCGTTCGTATGCTGTATTGTACTCGTACGTATGCTGTATTATACTCGTACGTATGCTGTATTGTACTCGTACGTATGCTGTATTGTACACGTACGTATGCTGTATCGTACTCGTACGTATGCTATATTGTACTCGTACGTATGCTGTATTGTACTCGTACGTACGCTGTATTGTACATGTACGTATGCTGTATTGTATTCGTACGTATGCTATATTGTACTCGTACGTATGCTGTATTGTACTCGTACGTATGCTGTATTGTACTCGTACGTATGCTGTATTGTACTCGTACGTATGATGTAGTGTACTCGTATATATGCTGTATTGTACTCGTATGTAAAATATAGTGTACACGTACGTATGCTGTATTGTACTCATATGTATGATATATTACACTCGTATGTATGCTGTATTGTACATGTACGTATGTTGTATTGTACTCGTACGTATGTTGTATTGTATTCGTACGTATGCTATATTGTACACGTACGTATGCTGTATTGTACATGTACGTATTCTGTATTGTACACGTACGTATGCTGTATTGTACTCGTACGTATACTGTGTTGTACTCGTATGTATGCTGTATTGTATTCGTACGTATGTTGTATTGTACATGTACGTATGATGTATTGTACACTTACGTATGCTGTATTGTACTCGTATGTATGCTATATTGTACTCGTATGTATGCTGTATTGTACTCGTATGTATGCTGTATTGTACACGTACGTATGTTGTATTGTACATGTACGTATGCTGTATTGTACACTTACGTATGCTGTATTGTACTCGTATGTATGCTATATTGTACTCGTACGTATGCTGTATTGTACTCGTATGTATGCTATATTGTACTCGTATGTATGCTGTATTGTACTCGTACGTATGCTATATTGTACTCGTATAAATGCTGTATTGTACTCGTATGTATGCTATATTGTACTCGTACGTAAGCTGTATTGTACTCGTACGTATGCTGTAATGTACTCGTTTGTATGCTGTATTGTACTCGTACGTATGCTGTATTGTACACGTACGTATGCTGTATTGTACACGTATGTATGTTGTATTGTACTCGTATGTATGCTGTATTGTACTCGTATGTATAATATATTGTACTCGTATGTATGCTGTATTGTACATGTACGTATGCTGTATTGTACACGTACGTATGCTGTATTGTACTCGTACGTATGCTGTATTGTACTCGTATGTATGATATATTGTACTCGTATGTATGCTGTATTGTACATGTACGTATGCTGTATTGTACACGTACGTATGCTGTATTGTAGTCGTACGTATGCTGTATTGTACACGTACGTATACTGAATTGTACACGTATGTATGCTGTAATGTACTCGTACGTATGCTGTATTGTACTCGTATGTATGCTATTTTGTACTCGTATGTATGCTGTATTGTATTCGTACGTATGCTGTATTGTACACGTACGTATGCTGTATTGTACACGTATGTTTGTTGTAATGTACTCGTACGTATGTTGTATTGTACTCGTACGTATGCTGTATTGTACTCGTATGTATGCTATATTGTACTCTTATGTATGCTATATTGTACTCGTACATTTGCTGTATTGTATTCGTACGTATGCTGTATTGTACTCGTACGAATGCTGTATTATACTCGTACGTATGCTGTATTGTACTCGTACGTATGCTGTATTGTACTCGTACGTATGCTGTATTGTACTCGTACGTATGCTGTATTGTACTCGTACGTATGCTGTATTGTATTCGTACGTATGCTGTATTGTACTCGTATGTATACTATATTGTACTCGTATGTATGATGTATTGTATTCGTATGTATGCTGTATTGTACTCGTATGTATGCTGTATTGTACTCGTATGTATGCTGTATTGTACTCGTACGTATGCTGAATTGTATTCGTATGTATGCTATATTGTACTCGTATGTATGTTGTATTGTACTCGTACGTATGCTGTATTGTATTCGTATGTATGCTGTATTGTACTCGTATGTATACTATATTGTACTCGTATGTATGTTGTATTGTACTCGTGCGTATGCTGTATTGTACTCGTATGTATGCTGTATTGTATTCGTACGTATGCTGTATTGTACTCGTATGTATGCTGTATTGTATTCGTATGTATACTATATTGTACTCGTATGTATGATGTATTGTACATGTACGTATGCTGTATTGTACTCGTATGTAGGCTGTATTGTACTCGTATGTATGTTGTATTGTACTCGTTAACTTCGAAATTATTTAAGCTACAGTGGTCGCTACTTTGAATACCACAGTCACAATTCCAAAAGTTTGTGACATCTATTTATTACATTTTAGCAAGCGATAAGTAATTGAAAAAAACACACCCCTGGTTCGCTCACATGTGGTGTGAATTAACGATAATTAAACTCTACGTGATATTCCAGCAATAATAACTCACAGTGAGATATGTTATTATATGAATGATATATTAGTCACCAACGTGTGGTATTATGTGATGTCCGATTAGTTAACTGGTAGATATCGGCGCACATTGTGAATGTTTGTGTTCAGACCTGACGTGATTGCCCACTCTTTTGCTGTGCTTGTGTGCGTATTTGGTCCTCATGCTGATTTTTATTTCTTGTTCTGTCACAGTGAGTTCAAGTTGTGTCTTAATTAATTAACATCGACTAATATGCAGCAGTTAGGCATGTCTAAACTTGGTAAAATAAAACAATGCAAATGTCAATACTAGAATAATCCAAAATCATGTCCTTGATAACAGATACCGCTAAGGAGAATATCTTTGATAGGACCGACATATTTAAATTGGATAGGAAACAACAATGACTCACCCTAGCTTTCTCAAATGGACTGGCGCTGTTGCCGTTGAATTGCCAGACAGTGGTACCGGCATCCAGAATGAACACATCGTCAGAGTTTAAGCTCTTCTTGCTGAGTGGAACCTAAAAGAGAAATAAACTGAGAGAAACTTGTGTGAGAAACATGTGTGACACTTTACGAAACTTGACACAAAAACGCAACTTTATCGAGGTATGATGTTTTGTACTACTAACATGTATCCCAACAATATAGGTGGAAAACAGAGAAACAAGCCCGATCATAATAATTTGAGACCAGTGTTAAGCCTTCACAATACGTTAACTATATAAACTACTGTAATGTACACGTTAAGTTCTATAGACAGGTGTATGAACGTATGCCCAATGGAGACTCGTTAGATACTTTGGGAGAGATTGTGTAGCAATTGAGTCCAAGGAGTTCCGATTGACCATAATACAGGCAGACTATAAGTAACGTTTACCTCTCTGATTGCGAGGTTGGCTCCCTTGCCGAACACTTGCAGCAGACGAGTTTTGTATTGAGTGGGCTCCACGTGACGGAAACCGGTCTCTGCGCCACCTTCCATTGTCCTGGAAAATGGTTGACATGTTCGATACATTATAAACTCGCGCCGTTTGATGACGACGAATAAGTAGAAAAACAAGTTAAATAATACGTAGAAGAAGAAGTAGAAAAAAGAATATGTAGAATAATACATAAACGAAGTAGTATAATAGTACATAGAAGAAGATGTAGAATAGTACATAGAAGAAGAAATAGAATAGTACATAGAAGAAGAAGTAGAATAGTGCATAGAAGAAGATGTAGAATAGTACATAGAAGAAGAAATACAATAGTACATAGAAGAGGAAGTAGAATAATACATAGACGAAGAAGTAGAATAGTGCATAGAAGAAGAAGTAGAATAGTACATAGAAGAAGATGTAGAATAGTGCATAGAATAAGAAATAGAATAGTACATAGAAGAAGAAGTAGAATAGTACATAGAAGAAGTAGAATAGTACATAGAAGAAGAAGTAGAGTAGTGCATAGAAGAAGAAGTAGAATAATACATAGAAGAAGAAGTAGAATAGTGCATAGAAGAAGGAGTAGAATAATACATAGAAGAAGAAGTAGAATAGTACATAGAAGAAGAAGTAGAATAGTACATAGAAGAAGAAGTAGAATAATACATAGAAGAAGAAATAGAATAGTACATAGAAGAAGAAGTAGAATAGTACATAGAAGAAGTAGAATAGTGCATAGAAGAGGAAGTAGTAGAATACATAGAAGAAGAAGTAGAATAGAACATAGAAGAAGTAGAATAGTACATAGAAGACGAAGTAGAATAGTGCATAGAAGAAGAAGTAGAATAACACATAGAAGAAGAAGTAGAATAATATATAGAAGAAGAATTAGAATAGTGCATTGAAGAAGAAGTAGAATAGTACATATAAGAAGAAGTAGAATAGTGCATAGAAGAAGAAGTAGAATAGTACATAGAAGAATAAGTAGAATAGTACATAGAAGAAGAAGTAGAATAGTACATATAGGAAGATGTAGAATAGTGCATTGAAGAAGAAGTAGAATAGTATATAGAAGAAGAAGTAGAATAGTACATAGAAGAAGTAGTAGAATAGTACATAGAAGAAGAAGTAGAATAGTACATAGAAGAAGAAGTAGAATAATACATAGAAGAAGAAGTAGAATAGTACATAGAAGAAGAAATAGAATAGTACATAGAAGAAGAAGTAGAATAGTACAAAGAAGAGGAAGTAGTAGAATACATAGAAGAAGAAGTAGAATAGTACATAGAAGAAGAAGTAGAATAGTACATAGAAGAAGAACATACATCCACTTACACAAGCTCCTTGAAGTATGATTTGAAGAGCTCGGACTCGTAACCTTGGACCTCTCTGTGTTGTACGGCCTTGTCGTCAAGGAAGGTATCAAGTTCCACGGTCTTGTACGCAGCGGTACCGTACTCGTCCTAAACAACCAATGAGCGCAAGAACATTTAAACACGTGACAGTTTATTGCGCATATTTACCAAGTAACGTTTTTATTTTCATGATTTACTCGATTTTCGAAACAGAGTTACATTAAATGTGAGTAATATTAAGAAATGTTTAATGTTTATACAACACAGATAGCATGGATATTCGTGGGTATAAAACAATGACGCGTGACAATATTGCGTCGCTTAAATTATTGGCGATTTTGATAATTTGCTATCGTTTGGATCGTCTTTTGAATCCCTTTCCATTGGTACTACACACGTGATTTAAGAATATTTATAACTCACAGTCAACGCAATTCAATACCCCCATTGTAGTTTAAACTTTACAGTTGGATTAAAACTTTAAACTCGTTTTTCTCAAGCTGGTGAAAAACACGATACTTGTTTCTGGAAAAAGGCGACGATTAACAAAATCAAAAACTGATTTAAAATAAGTACTAAAACAGCTATTTTTGTTCTGATGAACCCGTACTTCAATGTATTGATTGAATTACAAGGTTAGTCCTACAAGAGCTATTGTTTATTATTATTGCACGTATTGAGCTTTACCTGGGAACTCTCGCTTCCAATCCAGAAATGGACGTCATACTTGAGGTCAGCAGATGCATCCTCTGTATATGTCTGTAATACATGATGTCATAGAACAGTGGTAGAACGCAGTTAATAAAGGAGACACATGAATACAGAAATCACATACGGATTAATGAAATGACAAAAACGATGAATAAAGGAAAAGAAGGGAATATGGTAGGTACACAGACTTCTAAAAGAAACGAATATTACGAACGAATGTTTAAAAGAAGGAAGGGAGAAGTAAAACCATATGAGGAGTATGAATTAATATATATATAGACATATGACACTCAATGTATTAAGTACATGGAACGTTCAATCGATAACATGACTTAGGTAATTGGGTAACTGTTAACCAACGGGAGATCAGTTATAGTTATCGGCAAAACATTCGTATTTTAATGGATAAATTGAATGATTGATACTCATGTGGCTCAATATAATTGTAAGAGTAGACACAGTTGGTTAACAATTTACATATGCTTTTCATATCCGTAATGTACCGAGCCATAGAACAGTAGCTCCAAGTCATGTCTGTACCGAGCCATAGAACAGTAGCTTCTAGTCATGTCTGTACCGAGTCATAGAACAG
>ENA-OREC01000441-OREC01000441.1-marine-metagenome-genome-assembly--contig:-NODE-441-length-15992-cov-15.498335_pt1 | contig 15992 bp, 9 predicted proteins | sample MGYA00248626_ERZ508543 | MGnify/ENA primary metagenome ERZ508543 (study PRJEB26211, sample SAMN05518279) | marine metagenome | isolation source: Puget Sound, Washington, USA | host: Bankia setacea...
ACAATGACAGGTAACTTTTGTCAAATATTGCTCTATATTCAATGGTGTGACAGGTGAAAAATAGGCATGACAGGTAACAATTTAGAAATTATCAGTCAGATGTCCTATGGTATGAAAATAGTTTTCGCATAGACTGTTAATTGACAGCAGGTGTACACTTTAGTTTTCAAATAGTTGATGCTACTAGTGGACTGTTGTGTACGTATTATTTAAAATCAAATGCGTTCGATTAAACTGTCCATACATCATGTTTGTTTATTGTCTTCCTGTTTCGTATTCAATGTCGTTCACGGTATTGTCTCTGCCAACCACTTCTACATCTAAACTAATGTTATGGCCCCAAGTAAACCAGTTCCGTTAGCGTTGACGTTACTAGTGGAATTCTGAAGTATTTGTCCTTAAAATCTTCGTTTGCCTTCAAAAACTCGTTGATCATCTGGTCTACTTTGCCGTCGATATAGGTCGTTTGTGTTAACAGGTCGTTATGCATTGTTGCAGGGTCTGTGAGAATATCAGCAAACGCCTGGATTAACATTGAAGGAGGTGGACAAAGGGATTTATCACCAGATGCTGTGTCGCTCATCTGGCTTTCATTTTCCGCCAATGTCATTTTCCCGAGCGAGTCTGGTAGTGCGGCTTTGGTGAGTTTTGTAAGACCTTGAGGCAGTGTTGACCAAATGATGAGCCGATTTGTATCTGAAGGTATAGTCTTCGCTGCATCTGGTAAGGGTGTTGATCCTAGTGTTGTGCCGGGCGAAAGCAATTGAACGTCGTCAGTCTGGGGTGAGGAAAATCTTTGATTTGCCGACCAAGCAAGGTTGGTTTTTGGTTGCTTCGAACAATTCACCAAGAGTGAAACACCCATTTCTACATTCTATCCGAACCTTATTGCCGCCTTCCGTTTTATTTTTATCGCACCAAAGATATGAAAGAAATACAAACACAAAAACATCATGGGATTGCGTGATCTCTTTTATTTTCTTGAATATTTCTTCCTTAGTACTATTGCGAAATGTCTTGCAGGTACGACTGCTGAACACTTCACGTAGTTTGAGTTCATCGGAGTCCGGGTGCTCTGATGTAGGGGTTTTAGTACGATCTCTAAACAAATCCTCAGAGGTTCTTGTTTCATGAAGGAATATGTACACAAGCCCGTCTTTCACCATGCTTGTTCTGGAAAATAGGTGTATGTAGAAACTAGATCTATTAGTGCGAACAAGATAAAATATGTGTTGAAGTCGATGTAAAAGGAGGTCATTCGGCAACATTACCCATTTCTTTTTTCTTGTTATACCCCTATTCCCCTGTTTGTCATTGTCAAGTGGTCGGATTAATATCACCATCGCCATTAAACATGTGTGTATAGATCGAAAAACAGTTCTTACATACACGAATGCATCATTAGTAAAGTAGCCGTAGGATGGACAAGGTTTTCATGAAACACCAAAACGACTTAGTTACTTTTTTGTTTCACCACATCTGAGGCTCAAGAAACAGGTCACATGCCGGTCTTAAAGTCATGCTATCGTCTGCAGAGTTTGATCAGGTAAAATCATACAACTTTTTAACATTCGTACAAATCTTAAGTCTGACGGTATGAACTCAGTATCGTGTTGTTCAATAGACTACACTAGCAGGTCCTCTTTATATGGTACAAACAGTATGTGAAAGCAAACATTTACTAGATCTATATATCAGTATTCAGTAGTTTTACTTCTAACTAACGAACATAGATAGAAATATTGTATAAGAACATTGACCAGATACTCCCGAATACATAACATGGATCAATGCATTACAAAATAGGTGTTACATGTGTATACAATGGACACTTGTTCTATACTCTGTTGTAATAACACGACAGTCTAATCCACCTATTTCACAATTCAAAAGTCCGTGTAATGAATTCACGAGTGTCTGGTCAATGTTTGTATACAATAGCACTACACGAGCATTGAAGTTTCTACTAACAACGAACAAACTAGTTCCCGCAAATACATGCATGTTTTTTAAAAGAGTCAACTATCCGCACCGGCAATATAATTACTAATGGATAACATGCCTACGTCTTATACAGGTTCTAACTTACGTTTACCTATTTTGCGTTATTTCACAACTGCAAATGAATAAACGAACCGTTATTTAAAGGCATTGCTCTCAGTCCCATATCATGAACATTTGTCGTGCCTGCAAAGATCTATTAGTAGAGTACATGTCCCAGTCTAAGAGGTACCAGACCATAACCACAGTTACTTTCATATATCAATATTAGCCTGGATTACCTGCCTTTGCCATTACATTAGTACCCTTATGTGCAGAGTACGCTGGGTACCAGACTATACACGGTATGCACTATATATGGAAATTGTGTTTACCCAGTGTGTACATACGTAGGCAAAGGTCTGTTTCTGATGGTTTCAATCACTAACAGGCTTTTTATTTGATACATAATCATCATATATTAGCTATAACCATACCATGAATATAAGATAATTTTTTTAAAAATTAGTCACATGACTATTACGTCACCAAATGAAAAAAATGAATGAGGGTTGCTGACATAGTAAGACGTTTTTGTCATTTTCTTTTATGAAGGAGAGAATTTTGCTTCGATGTAGTGGGTAATTTTGAACTTAAGAAAATGACTCCAAACTGCAATGCATTGGCAAAATCGATTATTTCTTACCTTTTAGTCTCTTACTATACATTTGTTTTTTCTTGACAGTGTAAAACAATGTTATTTAAAAACAAAAAAGCATGCAGTGATCACAGTCATCGGAGCGTGCGCATAGCATTACGTGATATAAACAAAAAAGGCGTCGAAATAGGTGAGCATCAAAACAGGTGTCAAGACGATAACAGTTTGTGTTCCTTCTTCAGATGAACATAAGCTTAGAAAGTGACTTGTCCATGGAAAAGGAATCCTTGCTGAACAGTCTACAAGTAATAGTAAGTACAACATTAAGAATGTGTGACTAAAATATCGGGGCTAATAAAGTAAACACAATATAATAGTTCAGTGTCCTTTGAAGTCTGAACAAATAGTATTACAACTAGTTCTTCAAAGAAAACCCTTCGCACTTGAGCTATTTTTCGGTTGGGCTTGCATTTGACACATCAAAAATGATCACGAATACATGGTTTTCTATGAAGAACTAGTATTACAACAAGATCTGAACGATGTATTTTAAGTGTTATTACTTAAATCCTGTAGGGTTAAACCGAAATAAAGAGTAAATAATATGTTTACATATGTGTATGAAATAAAAAGGCTGTTATGACAGCAATAAGCCAATAATGAAAGGTCATTGTTTCTACCTGGTTTTAAAAGTTTTGTTACAAAAAGTAATCTAGCTAGCTTTGATTCTTTGACTGAACTGCCGTGATGCTGATCATATGCATAATTTTCCAGACCTTCGTACCCAAAGTATGTCTCCTAGTTCAGCCCATAAGTTTATTGCTTGTTCAATGTTGAAGTCATCTATGGCTAACATAAAGAATTGAAAACACACCATGACAAAGTATTTCAAGCAGTGCACTGTTATTGCATAAGATTATTCAAGGGAAAATATAACTCATACTTTCAAACTAGAATTATGATGCTCCGGAAATGTGAAGTCATAAGTTATATATACATTTTAGTTTAAAGAAGGACTTGCTACCTTAATTTTGGTTTCGCTGATTTGTACATTTCAATCACATTTACCAATTTCGTCTATGTAATTTGTATTACTTGAAGAGCAATTAGTTGAGGTTTTCTGTGTTTCAGTGTGAGCATTTTGAGGAACTAGGGGAGGATATTCTGGTGTTCTGTACCAGCAGTGACAGAGTTATCTCCTCGTCTAAGGCTGTTAACTTTGTACAACATGCAGACCAGATACTTGCGCAGTTTAAAAGCTTCTGCTGTGGTAAGTATAAGTGTAATTCAGTTGTCATACTGTTGATATTGTGCAAACATTGTTATTACTATGCCTTGTTGTCATGAACAATCATCATGCCACAATGATAGCTTAATGTAGGATTTATACCTGCTTGAAGACTTGATACATTGTTCTATTGCATGATTAGATTGCAATCGATTGAAATCCTTCTCGCACATGTATGTTTATTTCACAATTAAGCAAAACCCTGATATATCACAACCTTTCCACCCAATTAGAGGCATGTGTGAAAACAGTTTGGTTTAATGATCTAAGTTACAGTCTTGAGTGCCATACTCATAATTGGTGAATGCCTCTCAAGTGTGAGTTTAAACCCCATCAAAGCTTCTGTTGTTTCCTTCAGCAAGAAACTTTACCCTCATTGCTCAGTGCTGGTTGGTTCCAGAAAGGGATATTCAAGCTTGTTTTCACAATCAAACTTAAATAAATTGAACGCCTTAAGATTGCCTTAAATGTGAGATAAGCCCCCCTCGGTAATATCGTTAACAACCAAACCAAACACTTACTTCATTACTTGTTATGTAAACAGACCATGTTTTGTTCCCTATATAAATTCACTGGCTTTATGACCTTTGTTTACTGGTTTTAGACCTTAACCAACCAGCTATTACTCAATGTGATAGGATGTTAGGTAACCACATTTCTGAGATGTCATTGGTGATATTTGTATGTTTGAGCCAATAAAATTCTTGACTTAACTTGTCATGTTGCTTCCCAGGTCAGGACTATGCTATCTACAAACAAGATGGTACCTGTGTCAGCGAGCACAAAAGCTTGTGTCTGTCCGAGACTGAATTCCTTACTGGTAATCCTGATGCAGCTGATAAAGACGTAACTGTGAATAACGATGTAGGTAATGAGATAGCAGAGCTCCTGAACGGCAGCGAAAGAAGTGGTGAAAATGGTACAATCAAAGAGGTAGTGATTAGTGAAGGAGTTGAACAAGAAGAATGTGATTATACCATAATTGTGACACCTGTAAAGGCTGATGTAAGGAAAGAACCAGATGAAGGACTTAAAGATGTAATTGATGTGAACATAGAAAAGACCGGAAAAGGGTCAGCAAATGGTGAACCTTTCGTTGTCATTCATAACCAGAAATGGACCTTTAAACACATCGATGTTGCTGAGAAAGATGGTGATGGGTTTAAATGTAAGGCCTGTAAGAAATGGGTGTCAAACATTTCTAAATACAGAGAGCATTATTCCAAGGTACATCATACTAAGATTGGATACAGGTGTGTTTGTAAGAAGTTCTTCTCTGATGAATATGCATACAATAAGCATGTGGATAAGTTTAAAGATGTCCATAAACAATGTACTATGTGTGAAGAAGTGTTTGTGTCTGATATTGTCCTAGAAGAGCACATTAAAGCAGAACATAACCCAGTTAAAGCTGTCATGAAAGAAGAAGACAAGTTTGGAAATTTTGAATGTGAGAAATGCGGGGTAGAACTTCAGCATCTAAATCTACTGATGCAGCATAATGAGAACTTTCCAAATTGCTCTGAACTCAAGAAATCTGATGAGGATCTACAGAAAGAATTAGATGAGAAGGAAATTATGTATACGAACGAGAAAGGAGAAAAAGTGGTAGTTCAGTATGGAACACTTCTGAAGAGTCAGCAACTTCCCCCTTTCACTTGTGAGATATGTAACTTAAAGTATGGCAAAAGATTTTCATTTGCTCGTCATCTACTGAGTCATTTGTCTGAGGGTACTCATAGTTGTCCAGTTTGTGGGATACGGGTGAAGGGGAAAGAAGGGCTATTCAAACACATGAAGAAACACCTGGCAAGACTATATAAGTGTGAACAATGTTCCACCTTCTTTCCCTCAGAAATGGATTTGAAGGCACATGAGACCCAAGGATGTCAGATACAACTTCAATGTGATATTTGTGATTTTGTTACTCCCCTAGCGTAAGTATGCAGTATGATGTTCTATTCAACTGTGTTAGCATACTCTTGTTGAGTACCCCTCATACCAAGGTACAAACTGATTTAGAAACCCCTAACAGTCGTGATTATAACAAGAAAACCAAAAAAAAAAGATTTCCACTTATTGGGTACATATTTGTCAGGACAACAGGACAATTAGAATTTTCATGGCCTGTATGCTTTGCACTGAGTGATCAGTCCATCTGTAGACAAAGCTTGGAAAAAGTATGAACATTTTTTTGGGGAGAATTTTTGATTTTCAGTTTAATAAGATTTTATGTAGGCACATCTGAGTAATAAGCCTGGTTAGCCAGTGCACAAACTATTACAAAACCTCTGCCAGTCCTGCTCATAACATAGTAATTTTAATGTCATTTTTCAGTTACGTAAAAACTAGAAATAGCGCACTATAGATATGTTCAGTTTTACCTTGTCCAGCACTCTTAATCCCTTAATAATGGCTGATAAAAAGCAACTTTGGAAAACAACAAATGATAAAAAAATGTTCAAGTCAAATTTAAAAAATCTATGTGTATTTACTTTTGTTATTAGGTCTGTACTAGAACTTCACAAGAATCGGCATGCTGGTAAGAAGCCACATGCTTGTACCCACTGTGGGAAGACTTTCCTGGCCAAGGCCGGACTAGAAAGACATGTAGCTGCCATGCACTCTGATGCGACACCTTACAAATGTGACGAATGTGGCAAAGAGTTCAGAGTTAAAGATAATATAAAGAAACATATGAAGATTCACCAAGAACCAAAACATGTCTGCAGTGTAAGTTGTCTAGAATAGTTTGCTTTGTCTATAGAATATTCCACAAAGTACCCTCTATTTATGCTAAGTGTCTAACCTATATTTTTGCCCAATCAGATAGACTTATATTTTGAAAATTTGAATATCTATTTCATGAAGATAGCCAATATACCGATGTATGGAAATATTGTTGTGTACATGTATATAAAATATTGCTCTATCTGTCTTAGAATACATTTGTTCAGTATCTTTACCATTGAGACGCCACAGGCTCTTGCTGCGCTCACGCCCATATGTTTCTTAATTAATAAGATACTGACAAATGTACTCATACTATTAAAAATGTCAACGTTAATCGACTGTTGTTCAATATTTTTTTAACCTAAAGTAGCTGGTTCTATCCAAAAGAAGTAAAAAATATTTACAAAACATTAAGAAAACAAAATTGAATGTAATAAACGAAGTTCTGTTTAATGTTATGAAGGGGTTCAGATTTTGTTCATTTTATATTACATTTTAATTAATTTAGTACAATCTTGTTTTTCAAAGTGAAACATAACACATTATCAGTGTATAATTCTATAGTTCATTAACTATCATTCAGTTTTCTGCATTATTATGCAACAAAACTAACATGGTTATAACAAATACATGGTTTAAAGGACTACGTAACTGTCGTTCATGGTCCTTTTGATTATGTTGGTAGATTTAACAAACTCTAGTAATACAGAACCTTTTCTGTAATCCTGTTTTGATTGGTATACCCAAGTATATACATTTAAACATTGATCTTAATAAGAGGCTTGGCCAAATTCCATTGAAACAAAAAACTAGGACGAAAGAGTGCGGTCTTTTTGGCAAACCAGTCTAAATTTCATGTGGTTTTAACAGCAGATATTGACTGTGGCATCCATTTGGTAGCATTTTTTACTAAAATTTCTTCAATATAAAACGAGTCACGTTATATTTTATTTGTATTTTGTAAATATTTCTTATTTATTTCAATGAGTAATGGTTTATATCGGTGTCCTTCTTTGCAGGTCTGTGGTAAAAAGTGTACAGAGTATGGCAACTTGAAGAAACACATGAGAATACACACTAAAGAGAAACCATTTGTTTGTGAGGTATGAAGATTAGAAATAAACGTTTGTTTGGTCACACTAGAACAATTACCAATTATAACCTTTAAACAAAACACACTGGAAAGTTGACATTAGAGACAATGTATTTGATTTTAACACTGTCCATTATTTGTTTTTTTGATTCCTACAGTTGTTTTATATATTTTATATTTATATATTGTATTTTATATTTTGTATTTATATTTTGTATTTATATTTATATGGTATATTTATATGGTATATTTATAACTCTTATACTATATAGAGTTTTTTTCTATTGTCTTTTTGTACTTACTATTCAGATCTTATATTCGCCCCTAAAACGGTCTGTTTGGCGTCGCTTAAGCCATGCTCGAACGAGCAGTCAAAGGTGTGCGAACAAGGCGAGTTTTAATAAATGCTCATTCCGGGACAATTTAATAACAAAGCATTAGTACGACAATCCTTGTAAATAAACCGATACTCACGGCTCTTTTTATAGTTTATTTCCATTCATACATGACCAACGCAGAATTAAATCAATTTCTGCTATTATTTTGATGAATTGTTGGTTCAATACGGTGCATTTATTTAAAAAGCGAGTTCGTCCGCTGCAGTTTTAAAAATAGTGTAAACAAAATTAATCATAGTTTGACCATGTCTATTGGAAGATCTAGTGTGTATTCTAACAGAACAAAAGCATACGTTTATACATTATAAAAACATACCTTCACATTCACTTTTTCTGAAATAAATGGTGGTAAACTCTTACATTTTCGTTGCTCTTGTGTCCTAAGGACTTGAATTCTCTTTAAGAACATCCAGACCTCGCCACTTAAGAATAGTGAAAGTGCTGGTACAAACGCAAGAATATTTGACGTTAGTAGCCAATCACAGAACCAATCAGGTTAAAGTTTACACAATTTCAACATGCAAACTTCGCCAGATACGAGCCATTTTGTGATCCCTTCTTCACCCAAGTCTTCTCGAGATCATGCTCGCTACTTGCGAAAGCGTTCCACTTCAATCCTAGTATACATGCATTCTGTTAAATCCAAATGTCTTTAAGAATCACATTTCGTCAGTTTAGTTATTTGATTATACCAGCACTCATAAACTCACTCAATGTGTAAACAAGTTTGTGGTGAATGATTATCGTACATTTAGTGATGAAACAGCTTACAAACTGATGTTACCGAGTTGTTCCCCTTATATTTTCATTTAAATCTGTGTTGGAAATTATGAGGTTTACTTTAATGTTTAAAACAAAAATATTTAACATACAATGTATTTATCTGTGAAAATGTGGCGTCATATTTTGTATTTATTCTGGCCCTGGAAAGTTTCGTAGCATACCCAAAACACATTTAGTTTGTTTAAAAGTCGGATTGAGTTCCAGGTAGCGGTACATTCATGTAGTTTGTTGCTGAAATTTGTGTTGTTTTAAATGTAAAAGTATAGTATAGTTTTAATGCATGAATAGCGATAACGCCTGTTTGTTTGTGCTCTAACACCACCTGAGGCCCTCGGGATTCGTTAGAGCATTTGTTAGATTCCCTTGGGCCTCAGATGAAGTTAGAGCACCAAAATACGGATGTTATCCCTATATTCAAGAGATAAATAAATTACTATCAGTGAGTATTGCTGATGCTTTTCAACTAGCTCAAACAATAAATTCAAATGTCAGTGAGTTTTTAGTTATATCATGAATTTAGGTGCCTCTGCAATGTTTTTAGCAAACCATGACTTTATACCTACAAAAAATGCTCTCAAATGCTTTCCTTTGATATAACACATTCAAGCCTTTATTGTTATTAGAAATTATTCTTTCTATAATGATTTACCTTCAATTATTGTTAGTGTGATTTTTCATCTATTTTGATCAGGTATGTGGAAAGAAGTACAGTCGTAAAGCCTTGCTGGATAATCATTTCAGGACGCACACCGGTGAAAAACCTTTCGAATGTCCAATAGAGGTACATAGCGATTGAATGTCCAATACAATGTTTCAGTTGAAATACATGTACCACTTTATAACTATAAGCCAGAGATTTGTCAGAATGTTATATAAGTTTAGTAATGCCTACTTAACATTTTATTTACAATATTGGAACAATGGAACAAAACTTTGTGAAAACCGTTCTAAACTTTTTGTGAAGAAATCATTTTTAAGTTCATTCATGTTTATTTTGACTGATTTGGAACACTTTTGGAACTTTAATGTTTGTCTTTACAGGAGTGTGGTATGTTTATCTTTACAGGAGTGTGGTATGTTTATCTTTACAGTAGTGTGTAATGTTTATCTTTACAGGAGTGTGGGAAAAGATTCCGATGTCAGACAAACCTTCAGCAGCATATTCGTTACCACTCTGCAGACCATCCCTTTGTGTGTGATGTCTGCGGAAAATCCTTCAAACAAACTGGACGCCTTAACCACCATCGTAAAGGACATTTCATAGAATATCGCTGGCCATGTTCATACTGCACTGAGAAATACAAGTCTCTGTTTTCCTTCAAAAACCATCTTGCTAAAATGCATCCGGAAAAGCGAAAGGAAATTGAAGAAAATACAAACATTAAGTTATTCCAGTGCATGATCTGTACACGAATGTTCGGGGATAAAGAAGATTTGAATAGACACACATACATCCATAGAAACGAGAAACCATTTAAGTGTACACACTGTGAGAAAGGATTTAATGATAAGAGTAACCTACGGCAACATGAGAGAACGCATGTTTGGGATAAGAAGCACGTCTGTGAACTGTGTGATAAAGCCTTCCTACAGAAACGTGACTTACGCAATCATCAATATTCATGTCAAAGAAGGAGCATGGAAATGGACATAGATAAAGTGATTGAAACTCAAGGTCACGTTCATGTACAAGTCATGTCTATAGAAGACGCAGAGATTGTTACAGAGGCTTACGATTCGCAAATATTGCCTACAATGATGGAAACATTTTCTTCTGCAGGAAAACCAGTCATTGTGGAGCAAGTTAAAGAGGTTTGTTCTTGTAAAACCAAATATTTTGTCCCAAGAAAAGATGAAAATAAATATTTATTATCAGTTATAAGTTTCAACCCAAATATTGAATACAGGGATAAAGTTATAATATTAAGTTTTTGACAGTACATACGACCTTGCGTACCTTTCCAACACAAAGGTCAACTGTGTAGAAAGTAAATGTGTTGAATTATTTGTTTCATCTTCCCAGAAACAATCGGTCCCCTGACTCCCCTGTTCGTGGTACAATTCTTATACCAACTTTAAGATTACTCATTTTATCATCCAATAAATGTAGTTTTCTACGATGATTCAGAATTGCCCAGTTTGTTACCATATAATACGTGAACACTAGGCCATAGTTTTGTTATAAAATTAGTAGATTTTGTGCAGACCTGTATATAAATTTAAACAAAAATGACTTTGGTTTAAATGTGAAGAGTTACCTAGTTACTGTTGCACACTTGTTTATACCAGATAGCAATCACTCATGTATGATGTATTTCTTTACAGGATGGTATGATGACCCAACAGTTACCTTCCCTACAGATGATGACGTCTGGTCCTGGGGACATGTTACACGGCATTCCTATAGCAACTGTTCAGCCGGGAACGTCACACATAGAACAGTTAGTACTTATTGGTAATGTACAGCAAGTGTATAGTACTACACAGCTACAAGCTCTTCAACACAATCAGGGAGTTTAAACCTGTCCACTTCAACATGGCCAGGGGGGTTGAACCTATCAACTACAACATGGCCAGGAGGTTTGAATCTATCTACTACAACATGGCCAGGGGGTTTGAATCTATCTACTACAACATGGCCAGGGGGTTGAACCTATCAACTACAACATGGCCAGGGGGGTTGAATCTATCTACTACAACATGGCCAGGGAGTTTAAACCTATCAACTACAACATGGCCAGGGGGTTGAACCTATCAACTACAACATGGCCAGGGGGTTTGAATCTATCTACTACAACATGGCCAGGGGGTTGAATCTATCTACTACAACATGGCAAGGGGGGTTGAATCTATCTACTACAACATGGCCAGGGAGTTTGAACCTATCAACTACAACATGGCCAGGGAGTTTGAACCTATCAACTACAACATGGCCAGGGAGTTTGAACCTATCAACTACAACATAGCCAGGGAGTTTGAACCTATCAACTACAACATGGCCAGGGATTTTGAACTTATATACTACACTATGGCGAGGGGGTTTAAAACTTACCTCTACAACATGGCTTAGAGCTTAGAATCCCAGTGGATGGTAACTTGTGTTAATCTCAGGACTTGGTTATATAGATACAGTAAAACCTTCAACATATAAATTCGAACATATAAGGCTAAACAAGTCAGATAGCACTATTTCTGATTGGCTAACACAACCTCGTTGTCAACTATTTAACATGCTTATATGATAGCCAAGTTAAATGAGACTATGCAACTCGTTCATAAATTAAGGATCTTCAACCATTAAACACCAGCCTAAGTGCAGTTTTACTAAACAACTCACGCAAAGCTTATACTCACGCACACATTTTAGGCTAGAATAAAATATTAATCCCTCAAATGACTGCTAACATAACATTACTTTTAGATACTTTGTTCTTACTATTTTTAAGTTTGGCTGTCCATTGTTTAGCTGTTTAATAGTTTTTCAGATACGAGTTGTAGTCTAATTGTAAGTGTGTAAGTAAAACGGTACCCTGAGGACCTTTCGTCAATAATCCTAGGAGTCTTTTTTGTTGTAAAGTATGATACCCTGTTCTAGATTGTTCAGTTTATCATACATGCAATATCAGTCCTAAAACAGCCTTCAGACTATACAGTAAGAAATATCAAAATTACTGTGCAGCTAATTATGCCTAAGAAATCTGGACTAAAGATGTACAAAAGGTGACAAACAAAGTGAATTACCTCAGGGTCCGGTTGTTTCGAATTCTATGGTTGCTCTGTGTGTATATGAACTTTCATATCAGGTGGTTCTTGAATATGATTCCCTCTGTACAATTGCATGAGTGCTCTCCCTTTTGAGTAGGTATTTTCATTACTTTTTGTAAAGAAAGCTGCCATGTTTACTGGTTTATGTAGACATGTACACTCTGATTGGCAAAGCACTGAAGCATTTTTATGTGTTATAGGAAAGTCTAATAATACGTTAACATTGACATATATTATTCTCTCTGACATATACATTATATATACATAGAAATACCTACCAACAAGGGAGCTAACTCCTACAAACTTAACATTTCGAAAATAGTGAATTGAGTACTACATGATTGTATGTCATTGAGATAAAGATCTTTCCATGAAAATAGGCCATGATTCAGTTATTAAGTGTTCTGATTTGTGCTTGATGTATGATATGACTTACTTCAAATATAGAGTAAAGGATTTCAAAATTACTGTACATGTAGTTCTTTTATGCCTTAGAAAATCTGAACTAAAAGTGACAAACATGACCTTTATGTTAAAATATGTCCAAACCAAGTGTTATGATTAATGCGGGTTTTTTAGTACGATATGACGCACTGCTTATGTGAAAATAGTAGCATATCCCCTACTTGATGGACACTTGTTCCAAGCGCAGAAGTAGATAAGTTCAATTAAGTATTTTTTACTTCTTCATTGACCCTGAATCATATATGGCAATATGAGATCTAAACTTAACCAAAATGAAAACTACACTTTTATTATACACATAATTATCTAACAAACTATCAAATCAATGCATTTCACTCTGCCTCTATAAAATAGGACACATAACAAAGGCAAGAATAGGTCTTAAATTTAAAGTAATTTATTATGCATAACAGGGAGATAACTCCTATAGTGAAAACGGACAGTTTTATCAAGAACTCAATTAATTGTTAAGACAGAATGTTTTTTTTGCTGTCATTTGAGAGGAACTTATGTAAAGAATAAAAAAGTTCTTATGAAAACACAATGCAAAAGCTAGATTTGAGATTCAAATTCTTCAATCACCTCCCTTTGTATTGAATATATAGGGGAATTTATGACCTTAAATCTGAAAGATCCAACGATTTTTGGAGATTTTTACACATGATTAAATTCCACGTCCTACTTTATGAGGTGTTGATGTTTTTTTCTCGTGCATAGTAAATCCCATTATAAAATTGTAAACTTTTCATTTTGGGTGAGTGTATTATAATTCATGGCACAATAATTTTACTTGTCCTTTCCCCTCAGGTATTGTCTCAGATGCAGGTTGAGTGAAATTTGAGATTTTGAAATGTTTAATGTACGTTACTTGTTTTTCCCATGCCCAATGATATGCAGGATAGTTAATTTGAGATTTTGTACATTTACCTGTCCTGATAATACTCATCGGTTTGAAAATCCCGTTGATAAAGTTGATATCTGTAAGTACTAAGTCTTTACTATTTTTTTCAGTATAATATAAAAAGCTATATAGATATATTTTGATTAAACTAATATGTGTGGTCTTGTGGGCATTTTTCTTTAAAATGGATTTGTAGATAGATAAATAAGAGGCAATTAAATGACAACATTCATTGTTATAAATCGTATTAATATATTTTCAAATTAAATACTGATGAACATACATTGTATGAAATTCTATTTTTAGATTTATCCATTTGTATGAATTTCTACCTTTAGAGTTACCTGTTTGGATTCTATTAATTTCTGCATTTAAAGTTACAACTTTGAATTGTGTGTATTTTTTTATATTTAGATTTACCTATTTGAATTGTATGCATTTCTGTATTTAGAGTTACCTATTTGAATTGTGTGAAATTCTATGTTTATATTTACCTATTTGAAATGTGTGAAATTCTATGTTTATATTTATCTATTTGAGTTGCATAAACACTTATTTTCTCTACTATTTAGTGTTTCTTTACAGCATTGTTCTTTTCATGCATGCATTCAGTGTAAGACTTAAAGTTAAACAAGTGTTTGTCTGTCCAAGGTTTGTGCAATTATTTTGGTTTACATACAAATGATTATCTCATTTTTATAGAAATTTATAAACCTATTAGATGCAGAGATAAATAGTTAATGGATACAGATTGTTTTTGTGACAAGTATCTTCACAAGATTCACCAGAACCATTACCTTGGTAAAAAAAATCAGCATTGCCTTCCTCTTGGCAGATGTTGTTGGCAAGGAACTTCTCAAGTCCAGTTTTGCAGTAAGGTTTCCCTAATTTCCAATACTGTGCAGATTATTTCCAACATAATATATTCCCAGGAAAGCAATGACGTTTTCTGACTATCCAATACAATATATGAATTTTGAGAATTTCTAATTGCTATTTTGCAAGTAGGATTTTAGGAAGTGTTTTAACTTTTAACTAGTCTCTCATTGATAGTCCAAAGTCAATAAACTCGTAACCTGTTCAGCCTTGTTACAATTATTTGTGTGTATCATACGTGATCTCCTGTGAAATGTGCGTTCTATTTGTTCTATTTCTGCACTTTACTGACTGACTTGGGAGCTTTTAAATTCTTGAGATTGTTATAGGATTTAGTGATGATCATGTAGATTGATTTGGTTATATGATTTAGTATTGATCATGTGGATTGATTTGGTTATATGATTTAGCATTGATCATGTGAATTTATATGGTTATATGATTTAGCATTGATCATGTGAATTTATTTGGTTATATGATTTAGCATTGATCATGTGCATTGATTGGTAATAGGATTTAGCATTGATCATGTGTTTTGATATGGTTATATGATTTAGCATTGATCATGTGGATTAATTTAGTTATAGGATTTAGCATTGATCATGTGTTTTGATATGGTTATAGTATTTAGCATTGATCATGTGGATTGATTTGGTTATAGGATTTATCATTGATCATGTGGATTGATTGGTTATAGTATTTAGCATTGATCATGTGGATTGATATATTTATATGATTTAACATTGATCATGTGGATTGATATATTTATATGATTTAGCATTGATCATGTGGATCGATTGGTTATAGTATTTAGTATTGATCATGGGGATTGATATGGTTATATGATTTAGTATAGATCATGTGGATCGATTGGTTATAGTATTTAGCATTGATCATGTGGATTGATTTGGTTATATGATTTAACATTGATCATGTGGATTGATATATTTATATGATTTAGTATAGATCATGTGAATCGATTGGTTATAGTATTTAGCATTGATCATGTGGATTGATTTGGTTATATGATTTATAAATGATAAATTTGATTA
>ENA-OREC01000442-OREC01000442.1-marine-metagenome-genome-assembly--contig:-NODE-442-length-15990-cov-8.029159_pt1 | contig 15990 bp, 2 predicted proteins | sample MGYA00248626_ERZ508543 | MGnify/ENA primary metagenome ERZ508543 (study PRJEB26211, sample SAMN05518279) | marine metagenome | isolation source: Puget Sound, Washington, USA | host: Bankia setacea | place...
TTAGGTCAAGTTTGGGAGACTACCTATTTAGAGCAGACTGTTGATTTTAAATATCGTCAACTTGGTACGCGCTGACTAAAGCTTTATTGGTAAAGGATAGGTAGTAATATGATGTATATATGTAGCGAACATCAACTATGCCTTGTGCGTTTAAGACGTATGCGTTCTTTTGAAACGCTATTTCGTCCGCTGATAGGTTATAATGACAATATTTATTGAGTGTTATACAGTGTGCCTTTGGTATGGGAATTGAATATCAACTACAATGGTTTATACGGTCATATACCTTAACCGTATTTTATAATGCGTATTAGCACATGACTTTATTGCTCTCTTGGAGCAGTTCAAGAATAAAGGACCCGTTCTGATTACATACCCATAACTGTATCTGTTAATTATAAACACATTTGTCATGCAATCTCATTTTAACTTGCTTGTTCGACAACGTGATTTATAGTTTCGTATGTTTACAACACTGAATGAACATTCTTGATTGACGTTCCTATGATGACTAAACGTAAATAATACAACGATTCAGATGTATTCAGTTAGAAATTCATTGAATTATAAACGTTGTGGTACCGTCTAATAAAGGATATACAAAATGGTACACGTGTTTTTTCAATTGTCTGAAACATGTTATACACACTTTATACACTCGCTTGATAAATGATATACATAACAGTAAACATGGACGCCATCTCTTAATTAACTTATTCACACGTTACCAGTTAAAGTTTTTTTCTTTATGTTAGATTCTGCTACTGACGACGTCTTTGATATAGGAGTAGAAATAACTGTTTTGGTTAATGAAAGCGGAGGCTAACGCACAATCTATAGACATGTCAGGGCAATTATCTCAATGTATGAATGTTGAAGTATGTAGTGTACAATATAAAATATATGCCTTTATCCTGTAGGAAAAGCTTACAGCGATGTGTGTGCATTACTTACTGGTTGTTCTTCAGTGGTTTGTTAATATAGAGGTGGTAATGAGGTGAAACTAAATTTCGAACTCGTTTAAAAATATGTTTTTATCTACTATCTAAATGTCCAATCTTAATCGTTTGGCATGGTAACTACTGTTTTGTCCATCGAACAAAGACACTCAGTGTGTTCAGAGCATTACAAATGAAGTCAAACATCAGAGGAAACATTTCAACCTTAGTCATATCCATTGAAATTTAAAATTCAGTTACTCGATAGGAAATTTCTACCGCTTGTTTTCTTTTAATTGCTTTTAAACAATTACAGTGGTCGTAAATTGTCATATAAACACTGTCGGCTTGTCTAAACAAACATTCAGTCCGGCTAATAGGACGTTATGTTAAGCCTTAAATTAGGTAAAAAAATACAAATATAATGGCACGCAATACAATCAATCTAATTTCAAACTTATTTTCGGTCATAACCACAATATGACGCGACGCTTATGAAGTCGAATTGCACGGTGAAACTACTTGTATGAGCTTAATGCATAATATACTTGTATTTTAAATGATAAAACATACAAGTGACTAGTTTTAGTTGTGTTCTCACTTTGAGTCAAAATCGTTGCGATTTTGTTTAGTTGTTACCTTTTTCAGTGATTATTTTTAAAATGTTAGCGTCAAGTATAATACATTATTTAATAAACTTTGAAACGTTAACTTTTGTTGACCTGTTGTTTCGCCAAATTATATATAACACTACACTCGCCAAAAAGAAGAAGTTTAAAAAGTGTATGTTATATGAATACATTGGAGGAAAATAGTGTTTGAAATCGTTTAGACATTCTTAGTAGATATACTTCCCTAACTATTGAGTATGTTTGAAGATTTGTAGAATTTAACAACATCTACTTAACTGTTTAGCCTTTTTAAATAAACCTGAAATTGGCATTCATGTTTAATCACTCGCTGTCTACTGTGCAAGTACGTTTCGAACCGATATACAAATGATGTTAACAAACCCAACCTCCGGACACATGTGTTGTAGGTATACCGTGAATCAATAGCAACAAAGTCTTGTTTCATTATTTGAGATACAATTTTGTCTTATGAAAATAAACGTTAACATTTGAAATGTGAATTAGATTACCTTAATCACAGTTAATTATATATTGATTGATCAATACTACTGTATCTCAATCAACGTTTTAAATGAGATCGAAGTTAGTTAAAACGGCAGCTTAGCGACTGATCTTACAGTGTGCGTACCGGGAAATATCACTTATAATCTATTAAATGTATATGAAGTGCTGGTTTACTGTTACGTTTTGTGAGACGAATTGAATCCGTTTATTAAAAGTGTACTGTGCAAACCCTAAAATCAATTTTGATATTCGAGACTGTCCCAGAGACATCCTGTATATCTTCTACATATAACCCTCAATTCGTACATTGTTACTTTGACTACTTCATGATGGCGTTATGAGAGCAATGATACTACACAGTTAAATACAGCACAACGGTAAGACTGGTTTCTTATGCATATGGACTTGTTTCTGTATGTACCCATTTAACGACACGGACAATGGTTGAAGACAAAACTGAGTGCGTGACACTTCAGACTAAAACGAAATCTCTACCTGAGAACGATAAAGATTTACCGATCCACTAAAAAGGTAAAGAAGGTGTGTCAAGTTTAGATTTCGCCACGTTCTTTGTGGGAGTTACTGGCATTTCGTTCTTTGTGAAAGTAACTGGCATTTTGTCATACATATATAAGTAATGGCTGTGGAAATATAAAGGCAATGACATTTTACTCAGTCGAACAGCACGTTTTGCACATGTAGTATCCTAGTATTCAGTCTTTTAAATTCAATGTATTCTTTTGGTGATAATTAGTTTAGCATGAATTGTTAAACAAGAGCAATCGTTTTCATTTGTGTTCCTCTTTCTACTGTCATTTATTATTTTTTTATTCGCTTACTTCTATCACTGCAAAATGTAAACTGAATTGCTTTTATAACAGTTAATGAGACCTGTACTGTACACGGATATCATCATGTTACTTTGTGGAAAGGGAAAAACTTTGATGTTGTGTCTGTGTGTCTCAATCAATACATATTTTAAAAAAGGACTATGCAGACGTTTATAACCTGTCCATAGCTTCTTTACATTTTCATCATTTTGGTCGGCATGGTCTGTTTGATATCAAATATTTGAGAACTGATATAACTATTGTTTTTTAAATGTAGTGCTGAACAACACGCCGTCAGAGCAGTGAGGGCCATGTATTTTGTATTCTTTGTTTTGTTCTTGATATTAATGTTTCGTAGTTACAACTGGTTGTTTTCTGGTCCTTTATTAAATATATTTGAATTGTTCCCAAGTCGCACTTTGAGAAGTTCATGTTTAATATGAACATGGTAAAAAAAAAAGAATGCACACATACATGAATAATGAGGAAATGGAAAAAACAAATATTAATGTAGTGTCCCGAGCTTGCGTCTAGTGTACTCGCACTTTCTCTGTACGAGCCATTAAACAGTTTATATACAAAGAGGGTATTAAAACAACATGTATACAAAATGACCTTGCTTTAAGTCAGAATTGAGGATGACATTCAACAGATCGCACGATACAATGAAATAGTGACGTATTCCGATCATCTACCTCATATGAAAGATTTAAATGAACATAAGTCATCGAGTCCTCTGTATTGATATAAAAATGTCCACATGAGGCTCAACTACATAGTTTAAAAACAATCCATTATTGATGATCCTCTAAGAGACCTTTGAACCAAATAGCTCTATTGGCATTCAATATGTGATATATTTAGTAGATTTATTCTCTGATAGTTAATGCTTTGTTGGACACAGTTTTGGTTATAAAGTTGCTTGTCAAAAATGTAAACGGTATCTTAGTATTAATCACGGTCATGCATTCGGTAATTATATCTAGCTTTGTTATTCCGCAAGTGTTCATGTACATTTATTCAACTTCAATTAATGAAAGATTTAAAAATCAAATCCAAACTACGACTAGAGGTATAGTTATCAAGTTACATCCTTGATCTGTTTTGTTGTTCGACCTCTCTGTTAAAGTAGTCATACAAATAATTGCTACTTCTGACGCGTTTGTTGAACACTCATTTCAGCTTGCACATTAGTACCGCTCAAAGTGTAATAATAGTTACACCCTCTGTAAAGCGTTAATATTTACAAATGGAAATAATTGCACCTGTCTGTTTATAAGTGACAGTAACATCCAGTGTTTCTTCCATTTAAACACTTAACCTGAACCACTAAATCAATTCATTTCGAATATTTCCTAGGCACAAAATAGTAAACTTAAACATTGTGTTTGTCAACATTTCCCACAAGTAACAAAATAGATAATTGTGCTATATATACTACGCGAGATACATTTTGCGCCCGCCACCCTAATTCAAAGTCACGTAGATGTAACGAAGGTTATTTGGTCTTCACAAGTATGTGCTACATCTGTGACATGTCTGTTTTACTGCGAGAATAGGGCAATTTCGTTGTTCTTTCTACATCTTTGTAAATACATATTTTTGTTTGCTATATAGCAATCGCCTGGGATCTTGAACTAACGGTTAGTGAGAAGGAAGTTTTAATATGTTTTTAATTGTTTAGCCCGTTGGGAATTTAGAGATCTTGTCTTGGGGACGAACATGCTGGTGTTTAGGTTGTTCCAAAGTTAATGTTGATATCATCTCATTCGCTAAGAAGCCAAATATCGATGTTTCATTGTTTGTTTAACCGTTCGCCGTGCCGCAGCGTAATTGATACATGCACACTAACCCAGTCACTTGCATGTTTAAGTGTTCACTTAAGAAACTAGACCTCTCAACTAGGCACTCGAAATCAACTGATTGTATAGCAAGACTTTATTCTACTTTACTTACCATGTTCCTTGACAACAAAAGAAACAAAAAGAAAGTCAATAATGCACCTCTCAACAAATTCCAGTATACAACGCCGGGATCGAAATTAAGACTATACTGTTTGCAGTCATTGTGTTTCTTCAGGAAACTACTCCAACTCAGTTTAAAAATAAGAACTTAACGTTCAGTTATGTTTTAAGTTTACATGTCAATACTTGGAATTAGCACAAGTCGAATATTGCAACACTTTACTCTACAACATTGACATGAACTTCGTCAATGTACTTTTGAAAAATAATACGCTTGAAACATTTAAAACAGTGTATGCTGAAGTCGTGCTTGAGAGGAATACTACGATGATTCACACTTTGCAGCAAAGCGTTACTTGATGTACATGTATAAGGAAACACTGCTGGCTGATGACCTACTTGTTAGCTTCACATATGTTCAAGGTTAAGTCGCTAAATATTACAAGAACATATTTAAAGCAATTGCTGTTCACTCTAGTAAATATTGTGTAGTGAACGCTATCATTTCCAATTAATTTATCATTAAACTATTCGTGCATTTAAATTAGTTAGCAGAATGTCGGGATTAGCAAGTTATGAACAATCTGTGTGAAGCATCATCATTGAATCAGGATGCCTGTCTGTACGCCCATCAAGAGTCTTCTCATAACTGACTTACAGTAGCTTGAGTGGTATTGCCACGTACACAGTCCCATTTAACTCAACCCGTCTTTTTAACTATGTATTTTTAATTTATCTAGATTACACAAGTTTCTCATTATTTAACGCTTTTGGTGAATGTGGGTTGTACTGTTAATATTGCCAATTTTGCAATAACTTTACTTCAGTGTCACACAACACATACATAAGTTAAACGAGTTGAGTTAGTGGTTATTGCATATTTTGCAGTATATGCAACAAATACCCAACGTTCCTAATAGTTTGACGTAATTGGCGAAGGAGGGTTGCACTGTGAATATTGGCAATTTTGCAATTTTGGTCAAACTATTAGGAACGTTGGGTGAGCGTATAAGCAAACGATAAAATTCGAACATTGGCTTCTTTAACGAATGAAATAATATCAAGTTTGCTTTAAGGGTTAGTTTACATTCTCAGAAGCTCTCCAGCCAAGTCAGTTGCATGTTCAATCGTTGTAATTTACCGAAAATGTATTGAAGAACTGTTCACAACGGTATTTATAACATGTTCAACATTTACTGAGTCTCAGTGACATAACTATTGAACAACATAACCATCAAAACACCAAGACAATATCACTATACTGACAACGAGCTAAACAAGTATAATAATCTTAAATCTTCCTTCCCCTTAACCGTTAGTGCATGATCCATAGGGATTGCTACATAGATAACACAACCTTTTGTATTGACAAAGCTGATGAAGGAACAATAAAATTGCCCTATTTTAGCAGTAAAACGTCATGCCACAGAAGTATTACATACACTTGAAAAATATTAACCTGTATTACAGCTAAGTGACTTTAATCATACATATACTAGTCTGTCAAGGAATAATCTGTTAATTGTGTTCAACTATCTATAGGATTTGTCAATTGGGTACTTGAAAGTCTTTGACAGGAATCTGTATTACCAAAACTGTAACCACACCAAAGAGACATACGGAAAACGACTTGTTAATGCTCAGGTTTTTTAATGTATGTGTTGATAATTTGACTTGTTTTATTCTAACAAGTAGGTCATACCGGTGCGCTCCTTTCCATGTTCATCAACGCTTCTCTTTTTTCAGCTGAATATGGCCGTTTAAATAGTTTCTATCAACACTATGCCATACGATTTTTCAAACTTTCCACAGTTGTAATATGCGAGTCAAAGTGAGTCATCAACAATCAAACTTACCCTCCAAAAGTAGCAAGTAATTGATTGAATATAAATTATCATTTGTTGGACACAGCTTCGTTTATAAAGATCATTTTCAAAAATATAATGTTAAATTATAGTCAAATCATTGCTTCCTTCTGCTGCTTTGGTTTTTGTTAAAATACTGGTATGACATTGTAGCAGTAGAGAAGAGATATACATCAACTGGCAAACGTATTGATAAAACATCCTAGCTTTTAACTCGAAATAACACCCTTTACCCTTTTGAAAGCGTTACTATATGCACAAACGCACCTGTCTGACCTACGTCAGGTGTGAAGCATTCACTTAAAGTGTTACCTATATATACTAGGCGAGAGACATTTTGCGCCCGTCAGCTTAATTCAAAGTGACGTCTTCAAAATGTTGTGCTTATTATGTGAGAATAGGGCAATATCGTTGCTCTTTCTACATATTTGTAAAGGCAATTGTTTTCTGTTCTATGTAGAAATTGGCCGGGATCTTATGGTTAGTTAGATGGAGGTTTTAAGATTATTAAAATTGTTAAGCTTGTTGTCAATATAGTGATCTTGTCTTGGGAACGAGACTATTGATGTTTAGGTTGTTCAATAGTTATGTCACTGAGACTCATTAACTGTTTAAAATGTTAGACTTACCGTTGTGAATAGTCATTCAACGTTTCAGTAAATTACAACGATTGAACCTACAGTAGTTTTAGCTAGAGAGCTCTTGAGAATGTAAACTGACCCTAAAAGCAGACAAAATCGATATCATTTCATTTGTTAAGAAGCCAATGGTCGAATCTTAACGTTTGCTAAACCGTTTGCAGTGTCGCAGCTTGTTGCATTTGCATGTTTAATTGTTCAACTAGGTACTTGTAAACAACTTATTGCACAGCAATACTTTTTTCTACTGTACTTACCATGTTCCCTGACAACAAAAGTAAAACAAGAAAGTCAATACTACATCTCTAAACAAATTCCAGTACAAAACGCCGGGATCGAAATTAAGATCATGCTTTTTGCAGTCATTGTGCTTTATTCTACTACCCTAATGTTATTAGAGTTTTTGATTTTACCTGTCAATAATTCGAATTAGTTTGAGTACAAGTCGAGTATTGCAACGCTTTATTCTTCAAAATTAACAAGAACTTCGTTAATAAACATTTGGAAAATATAACGCTCGCAAAATTTAATATAGTGTAATATAGATGAGCAGCAGCATCGTTGGCGAAATAAATGTGTTTTGCATAAACCATTTCTTTATACTATTTAATGTGATTGTTTGGTTGACACAAAACACGGATTGACGCGTTAGAAGCACAATGGAAGCACACTGATCGCTGTGGCGCTTTTGAGCGCAGTAAGAAAAACAAAAACAAAAACATAGACGCGACGTATAAATGCGGGCATGATACAGTGTCATTACAGTGAACGCCTTCGATCACTGTGCAAGCGGCGTCGATGACCATTGTGATCAAAATCAAAATGCAGAGCGACGGCGTTTGTTGCGATCAAAGTGTGTCTTCTTGCAATGTAACTGCAATGCGAATACAGTGCTCCCAGATTTGCGTTCTGACTTCATATTAGATGTGACAACGATATTAGTCAGGACCGTTAGTACATAGTAACAGGTATTCAACTAGGCAAAACAGATTAATTACTTGATAAAATAGCAGATAATCAAAGTACAACATGGCTCTTTATGTATAGGCAGGGTTAAGTAACAAACGATTAAATATAACATTGTCTTCAGAAAAGAACTACACTAATGATCTCCTAGCTAGCCTTTAAACAAATAGCTGGCGTAAATAGCGATTAACAAAAAAAAAGAAAAAGGATTCAGTTTGAAGATATGTTTTGAGATGGCTACACTTCAACACTTATTAACCAATGATATAGGTCGATTGTTCAACATGTTATGACATCAATATATCCTTACTACGACTGTTGAAAACCATGTATTGAGATAAGTTAAACTAAACTATAAACGTTTTATGTACACATTCGTTGTGATTCCACTTCATTATTGATGGGAGTACCATGGAAACAAACTCGGAGTATTTCCCTGGCCATATACACAGGGTAACATGCTGATTTCAGTGGCTCAAGTCTCCTCTAATTCTAACAATGTATGTGAGTCAACAGACGACAGAGCAACGAACTTGAATTGAAATTATGAGAACGATTACCTTTGATTAATATATCATACTATACTAAGTATCACCGATTGAATACGAATTCCATTGTCAACGCCTTACCACCGCGATTTCGACATATCGCTGAAGACCAACCAGTAACAAATACACATATTGCGAAATAGGGAGATTACACACGTTTACAAGTATATGTACTATAAAAAATGTAATCTGAATAGTAAGTATTGTTCATACCTTAATTGCATACAAACGCTTTGTTTTTGAACGGACTATTTTTTTGAAGAATCAAATCTAATCACGGTTTCATTTTATTAACGTTATTGGAGATACATGTATTGGTCAATCAACATGTACTTATCTGTATGTAATTCACAATTTAAATGTTGACGTCTAGTTTCATAAGACAAAAGTGTCATATCTAAAATATTAAATTAAGATACTCATAATATAGTTTTTTTCTGATTGATGCATGGTATCTCATTGAGTCGTGCCTTAAACAGAACCATGTGTCCGGAGATTGTGTGTGTTTACACCATTTGCATATCGTTTAAAACATGTATACTTTACAGTGATTAATTTGAAACAAACAATGATCTCAAACGAATTTCAGATTTATGTAAAACAAGGCTAATATTCAGTAGTTGTTGTTCAATTCTACAAATCTCCAAACGTACTAGCAATAATGGGAATATCTCCACTATAAATGACTAAACGATTTCCACCACTATTTGTTCTCCAATGTATCCATACACTATAAACTCCTTCTATTCAGTCGAAACGTTATCCTATTTTCACTTTGAGGCATTTGCTAAACTCTGTGATATACAACGAAATCATTTACCTAAAGAAGCGACATAAGTTTTGTTTAAGGATGAATATTTATTTGAAAGAACAGGAAAACTAAGGTTTTAAACTTTATATTTAACGCTCACAATAAAAAACATATACTACAAGAAATATATTTATAAAAGATGAAAGAAGTATATTGAATGACAAATATCTTCTAAATTACAAATACACATACTGCGTTTTCATTTAAATACAACACACCGGCACATAATTTAGGCACATGTTATACTAACTACAGGTTCCATTAATTGTATGTAAGTAATGTACGAGTTAACACACTTTAATGTGTCATCCAACATCGTTGCTCTCAATAGAATGGTCAAGATATTGTGTTCTGTATGCGGGGTTTTAACAGTACAAAATGAAAGAAAATATATGCTACAAGTTTGTAAATGTAACGATAAATATTTCTTTCTCCAAGCGAGGACTTTACTTTGTACTTCTCACTTGATACATCAGCTGTTTACTAGCAAATGTATCGTTAATCATAACTCACCGATTAACAGTGAATACATTGTCATGTTAAGCCGCCCAGTTTGTTTTATACCGTTGAGTGCCTCTTTGGACAAAAACTAATAAAACTATTGGTAAAATAATACTGATACCATTGTTTTGCAGTTACATCCCATCGAGTACCTCCTATACGAAAGATGTAACAAGTCAACAAATGTGCATCGACATTTGAAATCAAAATGTGTTATACGTTAAGCTTAAACAAGAATTATGAATTGAGAATTCTGCCTCATAAGCTGCGCGTCATGTTTATGATGTCATTATGAAAAATAATAAATAACTCAGAAATTTGTTTAGTTTAGATTAAAATCGACCGTATTATTGTTGTTAAAACTGTGTCTTTAACGCAATTATAACCCGTAAAGTCACAGCCTATAGATCAGGTATTTCATAAACAAGGAAAAGAATAGAGGTATTGAAATGGTTTGTTGTTTTTGTAAACTGTAAACGTGATAAGGCAATGATGTTCATAAAGATGCATAGATACATTTGAGAATTTGCTTTCATCAGATATCTTTTTCTGAGATACACACAATATTGCATGAAATAATTTGGATCAAACTTAAACCGGATTGAATGTTCATTAAACAAGCTGATCACACCAATTACAAAACATAAGTGAGATCAAACTATTTTAATGCATTATTATGGAAAACTTAGTGGTAGAAATGTACTAACAAGAAACCGAATTTAAAGTTTTAATGAATAAGACCCGGATGCAATGCCCTTTAAGCGATGATTGAGTTTATTCGAATGACTAGACGGTTGTTACTCTGCGACGGCACATATTGCGGAAGAGGTAACAATTTATAATTTATTTTTTCAGACGATTGCAAAAAAACGTGCACCATTAACGTGCATCTATTAAATCAATATAACGTTTAAAACTAAAACCTTAGATTTTCTGTTCTTTCAAATAAACATAAAACACAACAATCATATAGTATATAAATATGTGTTTTGTTATTTGAGATCCAACACTTTTGTCTTATGAAACTAGATGTCAACATTTAAAGTGTGAATTGTATACAGATAATTACGATTTGATTGACCAATACATTTGTTTCTCAAACAACGTTTAAACTGAGAGATTGAACTTGATTTGCATTTGGTTACATGTCGATCTAAATTAACAGATAACTGATCAAACTGTCTTTTCCGAAATAAATGTATATATTAAATGTATATAAACAACTCAACTTGGATTTTCGAGAGCATGCGCTCTATCACAGAGACAGTCTGTAGATATTCCACTTTTAGCCTTCAATTCGTACATTGTTATTGTTACTACTTCAATATGACCATATCATAGTAATTAAACTACACATTTCAACACAACACAAATGTTAGGCCGAACCGTTATGTTTATGGACTTGTTTCTGTACGTACTCATTTAAAGACAAAAACAATGTATGAAGAAACAACCGAGTGCATGACAAGTCAGACATAAACGTAGCCCCTACCTGAGAACGATAATGAGTTTAAATGTGTTTTGCGTTCCACTATGTTAAACACGTTTAGTTGATTCGATCATTGAAACGAACGCATCGCACAGGTGTTCAGCTATCGCCATGTTATTAGTGAGAGTTACTGGTATTCCGTTCTTTGTGAAAGTAACAGGCATTCCGTCATCGAAGTATCAGAAATGACAGTGGCAATATACAGCCAATAACATGTATGACTTAGTCGAACATAACGTTTTGCATAAGTAGTAAATAGTATTGTTCAATCAAAATTGCAATACAAACTACGATATAAATACCACATTTTGAACTTGTTTACTTCGATTTAGAAGTTTGACATAAGTATCAATATTTGTGAAAACAAACGGCAGAGTGTATTGATTCATATTGCTAAGCACATCCGGGAGATAGTAAGACAAGACAAACCGATTAATCCTTAACATACTCTCATAGTTATGACTATATTCCCTCTTACATAGGATATATTTATAGTCCAATAAATAAAATTAGTTAAAAGTCGTTTAAAAGTAATTTGTATTGCATTAGGAAAACGTATCCTACCATTGTAATGTGTATTTGTACTTTTGTACGAGAAACCGCTACACGAATAGTCAATTACCGGTATTTAGATTTTTAAACAGTTTTACTACATTTAAGTGTTTCAAATATATATATATTCTACACGGGAGACGTTTTTGACGCCTAATTCAAAGTCACGTAGCTGTAAAGCAGGTTGTTTGTCCTTCAAAAGGGTGCTCTAGATTTACGACATGTCTGTTTTACTGCGAGATTGTTCTTTCTACAGCTTTGTAGAGAGCAATGTTTTGTTTTATATCGCCTGGGATCTTGCACTATTGGCTTGTGAGAATGAGGTTTTCAGAATGTCATAATTGTTTAGCTCGTTGTAAATGTTATGTGGGACGAGAATTTGATTTAAGTTGTTCAATAGTTATGTCACTGAGACTCAGTAAATGTTGAACATGTTAGAGTTAACATTGTAAATAGTTCTTCAATGTTTATTTGACAAATTGCAACGACTGAACCTGCAACAGAGTTGTCTAGGGAGCTTTTGATAATGTAAAATAACCCTTAAAGCAAACTCAACATGAGCTCATTCGTTACGAAGCCAAAGTTCGAATCTCATATGTTGCTAATGTTTGACTTGCCGCAGCGTGATTGTTACATGCACAATAACCCAATCACTTGCATGTTTAAGTGTTCACGTACGAAACTTGAACTCTCAATTAGACACTCGTAAACAACTGATTGTACAGCTAGACTTTCTTTCTACTTCACTTACCATGTTCTCTGACAGCAAATGAAAAAGAAGAAAGTCAATAGTACACCTCTCAATAAATTCCAGTACAATACGCCGGGATCGAAATTAAGAACATGCTTTTTGCAGGCATTGTGTTGTTTTCAGGAAACTTCTCTAACTCAGTTTAGAATTAAGGACTTAAAGTTCATTAAAGTAAATTTACCTGTCAATAATTCGAAAAGTGCCACACTTTACTCTAAAACATTGACATAAACTTCGTCAATGAAATTTTGGAAAATAGACCGCTTGCAAAATGTAAAACAGTGTATGCAAACATCATGCCTGTGAAAATAATACAATGATTCACACTTTGCACCAAAGCGTTACTGGGTGTACATTTAGGGAAACACTCCTGGTGACCTACTTGATAGCTTCACATATGTTCAAGGTTACGACGCTAATTGTTGTGAAAACATATTTAAAGCAACTGATGTTCTCTCTAGTGGAAGATTGTGTAGTGAACGCTATTAATTCCAATTATGTTATCATTAAAAGATTCGTGCATTAAACTTACTATGTAGAGTGTCGGATTTAAATATTTTTGGAAAACAAACTGTATGAATCATCATCATTCAATCTGAGTGCCTGTCTGTACGCCCATCAGGAGTCTTCCATTCTCATAACTAACAGTTGTTTGTTATTGACCAGTGCACAGTCCCACTTAACTCAACCAGGTCAGCACATGTTGTTTTTTTCACAGGAATCTCTACACGTAGCGTCCAAGTTGATATACTGTTCTGGGTAACTAATGTAACCTCTCTTCCCTTCATGCACATTTTTAGAAATGTTATGCGTAAAATATGACATAATTTGCTCATCAAATATGCTGATTAGTTTAGATATCATGATAAAGAAATAATGTTTATTGCTTCAAATTATCTTTCCGTTTATGTCTAGTTTATTCATCTATATAACACAAGTTTCAACACATACCCAAAGGTCCTCATTGTTTGACGTAATTGGTAAAGGCGGATTGCACTGTGAATATTGGCAATTTTGCAATTACTTTAGTTCAGTGGTACACAGCACATACTTTAGTAAAAGGAGTTGAGTTAGTGGTCATTGCATGTTTGTAGTATACACAATGCGTAGGGTAATGCAATAGAACTACGAACACAATTTGATACATTTTTTTTGTTTTAATACATCTGCATCGTAATTATAGTAGTAGTGTTGGTCTAGGATCAGTACAAAACAATTTTTTGCAACGAAACTATGTTTAAAATATACGTGATATAGGTTGAAGACACGTGATTTTTTCTTCACGTATATATGTAACTAACATTTTGTTAATAAAATTAAACCTTTGATTTTTCCAAAAAAATAGTTCGTTCAAAAACAAAGCGTTAGTATGCAATGAAGGTATGAACAATACTTTTCTATTCAGATTAACGTTTGTTTTAAAGTACATACATATGTAAACGTGTGTTACCGACTAAAAATGTATCTATCAAATGGCGCACAGTTTTGCAATCGTCTGAAATATTTTATACCTCCTTCGCAATATGTGTATTTGGTATTGGTCATTTTTTAGCGATATATCGAAATCGCGGTGGCAAGGATACAATGGAATTCGTATCCAATCTTAACGTATAGCAGGGTAACTACTACCTCGTCAATCAAACAATCCCAAACATAGCGTAAAGAGCATTGCATCCGGGTATTTAAAAAAAACTAAGTCAAACGTGTGCGTAAACAGTTCAATCCTATTCATTTAAAGCTTAACTTTGGTTAATCGTTAGTACATTTGTACCTCTTGGTTTTCCATAGGAATGCTTAAAAATATAAAAGTTTGATCTTAAGCTTTTATTAATGTTATAACCATGTAAACGCTCACTAAATGAGTGTAACTGTTGTTCTTAGCTTGATTTAATAAACATCCAATCCGGTTAAAGTGTGATCTTAACTGAATTATCCAATATTGACTAAAAATAATAAGATAAAAAATAACGAACCATATATATAAACATATAACATAAAAAGTGTTTCCTTGATTATGAAATCCCTGATTAAACGTTTCGACGAACAGAATGAGTTTATAGTGTATGCATACATTGGAGAAAGTAGTTGTAGAATCACACAACATCTTCTGAACTTTTCTAGTCTTTTATATCTATGTAAAACTGAAATAGGCATTCATTTAGGACCAGTGTACAAGGTAAGTTTTGAAACGATATGCAAATCGTATTAACAAACACAATTTCCGGACACATGGTTCTGTTTAAGGCACGACTCAATGCATCAATCAGAAAAAAACTATATTATGATATATTTTAATATTTTAGATAATGACATTTATTTCTTATGAAACTAGACCTCAACATTTAAATTGTGAATTAAATGAACTCAATCACAGATAATCATATATTGATTTACCAATTCACCTATAACTCAAATAACGTTAAAACTGAGAGATTGAACTTCGTTGATACGGCAGCTTAGTGATCTGTATAATTTGCATTTGGTTATACGTCGATTCAAATAAATACATAGCTGATCACGCTGTTTATACCGGAAACTCACTGAACAAATTAAACGTATATTTAGTACTGGTTTACTTAACCAAGGTGTGAGAAGAATCGAATTCGTTCTATTTTAACGCGTTTGTTTCGCAAAGGCTTGCCTTCCCTTGATACAAGCAAAGAAGATATGATAGTCCCAACCTATCAAAAGAGTGTACTGTGCAAACCCTAAACAATTGAAACTATTCGAGCGTAAGCGCTTTGTCCCAGAGACAACCGGATGTGTTCTACATCTAGCCTTCAGTATGTCCATTGTTATAATTGTTGACTAATTTTAAAGAGGTGGTCATGTGATAGTAGTCGTACCACACAGTCTAACAAGGCACACCTGCTTTAGACTTTATTCTACTTGTATATGGACTTGTTTCACTGTGTCCCAAAATTAGGACACTATTAAAGAAATATCTGAGTACATGGAACTTCAGCCACAAAGGTAGTCTAGTTTCCACTTAAGCGCGAAG
>ENA-OREC01000443-OREC01000443.1-marine-metagenome-genome-assembly--contig:-NODE-443-length-15976-cov-13.306749_pt1 | contig 15976 bp, 8 predicted proteins | sample MGYA00248626_ERZ508543 | MGnify/ENA primary metagenome ERZ508543 (study PRJEB26211, sample SAMN05518279) | marine metagenome | isolation source: Puget Sound, Washington, USA | host: Bankia setacea...
CTATTAATGAACAGTCGTAGTTAAACTGGGCACTACTGATCTCTGCCTTGTGGCCTATCAGTGTATGAATACGCCTGGAAAAAAAAGGTTCGGGTTTAATGTATAATTTCCAACTACGATTAAAAACATCATGGAAGGTTCTTTACCTCATAACCTGTATATGTATATATATATGAAATAATGCTATACAGGCAGTTAAAAAAAGAATGGGAAAGAAAGTTAAAACTCCTTTATCTGTCAACCAAGACACAGATTTATATGTAATAAAATGCAGGTTTAATAATCAATTTTTCATATACCACCTCATTTGATGTACAGACTTTTACAACTAAAAATCTTGCTCTTGTTAGTAATGTGGAGGCCGTGGGTTTGAGCCCCATCAAAGGCGCCCTTTGTTTCCTTGAGCAAGAAACTTTAACCTTATTGCTTAGTACTGGTTGGTTCTAGGAACTGATTCAAGCGTGATTTCACAATTGAACTAAAATAAATTGAAGGCCTAATGGAAGATTGACTTAAATGTCAAATAAGCCCCCCTCGTTAAATATCGTCAAAACCCAAACAAATTATTGACAATACCTGGTTAAAAATGAGTTTCTATCAATTGAAAGAAAAGATGCACTAAGTTGTGAACAATTCTAGAATTCAGAACTAGATAAAAACAGTTTACTATACTATATGTGCAGACATGTTTTGTTTGGTTACAGATTCATCACTCTTCGGAGCTTGGACGTTGTGTTAAACTGTAGACAAAACCCACAATTCAATCAAACGTAACCATGACTTACTTGCCACTGTTGACGTCCCAGACCATGACAGTGTGATCAAACGAGCCTGTGATCAACTGTGACCCAGAGGAGTTAAACGATAAGGAAATGATCTCAGCAGAATGCCCCTGTAGAGAAAGATATCAGCTCATTGTAAAAACAACACTCACCAATCTTATATTTAACACCATAAATGAGGACCTTGTAATGTTTATAGTACAGAAATATTTAAACCAACAACTGAAGTGGTCTAAAATTCTAAATGTCTTACAATACATCCTAATGTTATCAGAGTTTAGAGAAAACTAGCCAATTTTCTCTATTAAAACTATGGTTTGCTAATACTCATGCTGTCGGTCCAAACAGCGTATTGCATTGTAAATAAGTCCTGCAATTAAGACAGATTTGTTATTAAGACACTTTTTGTCAGTTTGTAGGGTGGTCTCACTAGTGGAACTTCACTTTTAAATTTATCTTTTTATTTTTACATCAAAGAAAACTTGACCGGTTACATTTAAGTGTTCCTATACTATGTCATCAAGCCATGACAATATAAAACATACAAAACATTAGAAAACTGTTATATATATATGTCCCTACCACCAGTACATACATTTAACGATGCAATTTCTTGCCCTGTCTGTATATCCCAGAGTTTGGCTGTTGTATCCATACTGCCTGTAGCTATTACTGTACTGGGTGGGTTAAAACTTAAACACACCTGTAAACAATAAAACATCTCATTTACATAAGTATTCAGCTTTCAAAATCATACAAAAAAGGTTGTCATTTATCCAGTTGATTAGTTGTAAATTCAACAGTTTACAACATTCAAAACGTATCTAAAATACAGAAAACAAGAGGGAAATGCGGATCCCGCATTCAAGCCTGATTTTTGTATTTTTCTCCTAATTTTTCAAAACATATAATTGTTTCTTAGTACAATGCAAACCCAACCATTTGAAGGTCACAGTGTGGCATATCAGTGTGTGTGAGTATGATGTAAATCTTTCAACTAATGAAAAGGATATAATTGAAAAACAAAACTTTTACACAAATTGTAAAAGAACAATGTTAAATGTCAAGGTCATCTGAAGGTCAAGGTCATAATGCATGTTTGTGAAAAGGTCTTGACCTAAGCAACAATGTGTATGAGTATGAAGTAAATTGGTTGACTAATGAAAAAGTTATTAGAGGAAAACGAAACTTTAAAGCAAATTTTTAACGAAGCCGGACGACTGCTCGCCCGCCCGCCTAGACGGTTTCAACAATCAATAAGCCGAAATGTTCTTCGAAAAATCTGGCAAAAAAACAAAATTTCTCCAGAACATTATTATTTCTCCAGAATTGCTACAACTTCTTTTAAAAAACATAAAGCAAAGTAAAATTTACAACAATTTAATAAGCCAAGACTCAGTTCATATATTTATATATTGAATTCTTGTTTGTAACAGGGTACTTTTTAAGATATATTTTGGTAAACTGTTTAAACACAAAGCAAAGTTATATACACAACATTTTATTCAGCTACGACCCTTTAGCATGTACAAGTTGTATTTAATTCTTGAAGATAACGGGGTATACTTTAAGTTCTACATTTGTTTGTATTTGTTAACTATCCAACTTGACAATGATATAAAACAAAGCTAACTAACTGGCTCCAGGCTAACAGTTAACACATGTAATAAGGTCACAATGTATCACATTTATGCATTACTGAACTTAAAATACCAGATACAAATTCCTGGCCAGATACTTTTGGATTCAAACATACTTCTGTTAGTAAATCAAACAATTCCTTTCTGTTCTGTGTCCTTATTGTGTTCAACGTTGTTGGTACAATTTGACATGACCCGCTGTTCAAGAGTTATTGAGAACCTAAAATGGATACGTAGCTTTACAGTTTAACTACTTTAGTAAAACAGTCCCCAGGACAATGACAAGAAAGAAGGTTAACAACAGAGCTGTATGTGTTACTGTAAACGTGCTTTCTAAGGGGAAAAAATGTCTGACTGACTATGAACAAACTCTTTCAAAGAATTAATATTTAGCCAATATCATTTTGAGGTATGGAAGTGAGGGTGCAATAATCAAATCAGCTAGCCTACGGTATAACAGTCAAACTATTGTAATACAAGATGTCAGTTGTATTGTCCAAAACCTTTACAAAATATATCAGGAAGTTTACAGACAATATATGAAGTAAATACTAATCTTAGTTGCCGTAGTCTTTATACAAATGTAATATGCTGAAAGATGTAACCAAGCTGTACCAAAAACAACTGTTCTCTTACACAATTACAGCTGTGCCTAGAATTCCTAATGTTCTGCTATATATCACAGAATTGAAGTTTTTTATAAATAGTCAATCCACTACACATGTAGTAAGGTTAGAATAATTACAAGTTGGTCCTCTATAAAGCTCCAACTCAAACACAACACAACGTATTCATCACAAACTTCAGACTAGACTTGTGCCAACATTATACATACATTATTAGATCTAGTATCATTGATTCCTATAACTAATATAAGGCTTTAAATGAAAGATCATGTGTGTGTTTTTATATATATTTACACTTAACTATTCACAAACAAACAAAAGTAAATAACCCATGGGTTTCCAATGAGTATCTATAATTTATGCACTAATAGATAAATCTGAGAGCATGTTGTTATTTTTTGTTTTACACAATGCTAACATGGTAAGAGAGGAAAACAGCCCAGATTAGACTCCGGTCCCATACATTCAGTTGTTTTTTTGTTTTGTTTACTACTTCTGCAGGTTATAATGTTCCAACTGGTATTCATGTACTAAAAAGTTGTATCCTGATGGAGAAATTTATCTTCAGAAAACCAATGTTGATGTTAATTTCCTGGTCAAATCTTAACAATGATAAAACTATAGTACATTTTGTAGTATGAATCAAATACATGAGCTGTGCTGATCAATTAAACACGTTTTCCACAGTTTTTTATTTCGATAAAAAAAAATATATTTACATATATTGCAGGAAATTCAATGCTGAATTCAACAAGCTAATAACAGTAGGTCCCCGTGCTCGTTTTTTTCCAAAAAATGATGTTGAACACACCCACCTTTGCCAACAATTTTGACTTTATTTGGATATTTTCGTATTCTCACTTATCAAGTCCTTAAGTTGTAACAAAACACTAAAAGTGCTAGGTCTGTAAGTTTTGTGTATGAAAAAAGGGGTGCACATTATGAATCCAAAAAAGCAAAATAAAGTATATGTCACTGTACTATTTTTTATTCTATATTCAATATGAGTTCATGTAGAAAGCCCGAAATACAAAATGATTTGCCTAAAAGAATTTGCTAATAAAAAAAAGAACCTGTGACTATGTTTATTTCATCAACAGTTACTATTTAACCGCCTCCACGGTTGGTAGAGTGCGGGAGGTCCGAGGTTCAATCCACAGTCAAGGACCACATCATACCAAAGACGTTATAAAAATGGTACCAGTAGTTCCCTTATTTAGCACTGAACATTAAAAAGGGAATGACCACCCAGAATCGACAAAAGTAGAACGCTGAAAAAAAATAAAAAATATTCTAATGAATTTTAAAAATAGTGAAATTAAAAAAATAAAAAGTAACGCCTCAAGTGGGATTTGAACCCGCTATCTCTGGGGTTTGAGGCTACGGAACACCTGCGCAATAGAATGCGCAAAGAAAACTGATGAAAACTGCTGAAAACGTCTTTAATAGTGAATTCCATCTGTTTTCAATGAGAATGAGTCAATATTTAGGTTGTTAGTGCTGTTCATGTTCTTCAAAACGTTCGATCTAGCCCAAGGTTACTATTCTACATGGATGGTGAACACTTCATAGAAGAAACAGACAGAGCAAACACTAAAGTACTACCAAAATGAACCAAATTAACGTTAAAAATGGGAAAACCAAAAAACAATCTTAAAATAATAACTTATATTAAAAGCAAACTACATATATCATCATGGCTCTATACATACATAACGATTTCAAACACAAAGAACTTGGAATATTTCTTAACAATATTAACAAAACAACTTTGGCAAAAAGCTTATCAACAATAAACGATGGGGCAACATACATTAAACTATAGTAAAATCCAAATACAGAGGACAAAGACACACTTATCAGGCGATATCTTTGATCATGAACATGTACGTAATAAACATAAACAATCTTGTACTGACATCTACAATAAATAAGATACATTATGGAATTATTATTTTAGTGATTTTTCTTTCCATTAGATTCACGTATACAGTTTGTGCTGTTGTTAGAAATTCCTAGAATACACCAAACTACACTGAATCTGTCTATCAAAGGACCAGATCTACATATTATAGTTTATCCTGGCTGTTTGATACTTAGATGAACAAAGCATAGTAAGTTGTTTAAATGAAAGTGACAAAAGAGGAAATGATGATGAAAATTAACAAATTTGACACACATCCATAACAAATAAGTGAAAGTAAATGTATGTTGTCACGTGAAACAAACAAACAAGTGGAATATACTGATGAACCCATATACATACACAAGAGCTGCATTGATTCTGTCTTTATGGCATTAAACAACTTAGAATTTGGGTGAGCAGTTACTGGTTCTATTAAATACATTTTCAAACAAAAAATAAGATCTGTAAATGTAACAAATCAAAAGAGGCATGACATTTTTTCCAGTTACTGTCATCGAACATTAATTTTTTTTAAATGCAAAATTTCCACACTCAGCTGTCAGGTTTTTATTTGTTTATTTTGAAGTTATATCAACAGGTGAACATTCAGGTGATCTGGAAGTGAAGATTAAGGCTTCATTGAATTGAAAGTTTTTATCTCTTTAATACTGTGTCAATATGAACAATATTTCTCAATGACTGGAAAGGTATGACAATATTCATTACTGTGAACCTTTCTTCAAAACAACTATAGTTAACATTCACATATAGATAGTTAAGTGTTTGTGTCAAGAATTAGCACTTATTTATACATATTTTTAGCATATCAAAACATACTCAAGTAAATGTGTTACAATCTGTAAGAAAAAACACCCAATATATTCACTGTGATGTAGATCTTTACACTTCTGTTTGAGCAAGTTTCCTCAATCTTTTTTCAACGGCTACATAAAAATGAGCTTTAGTGTTCACCTGCAAATTTCTACAACACACCTTGAGACATTTGTTCCACTTATTTCTACCCTGTGGGAAGTATTTCATGACAAATACCTTCCTAAGACTCTGAAAAAATAATGTGATTTAAATGCTGTTTCTTCTACAAAAACGTAAAGCTATTTGAACATCAAATAATATCAAGTACTTCAATGGACATCGGGTACTAAATATTTGAACATCATTTGCAGATAATACTTTCTTTCTATTGCTTATACTTGCTTTTTGAGAGTAAAAAAAATCCCTTTAAGACAAATGATAACTACATGTATATGAACTAAAAAGGAGAGCAATGCTTTATTTTCCATGGTACTTGACATCTCGTTTACTGCTACTTCTTCGTTTCGGGGACTCAGATCTGTGTCTGTGTGAGCTGCTAGACTTATGATGAGACTTCTTGTGTTTCTTGTGACTGTGACCATTCTCGTACCTCTCGTCTTTTGATGATCGTCGCAGACTTGTGTCAGGATATGAGTGCCGCATTTTCCTCTGCCGTGAATGTCTGTGGTGCTCATCGTCACTCTCAGAGCTGGGGAAAGAGCATGAATACATAATGAGATTAAAGAAGTTAAATCCATCTTAACAACAGGATTAATGGTCAATGTTGGTTTAACACAGTGTTACTTCTGTATCTAGCAACAAATTATCTACTTTTTAAAATGTTTGATTGTCAAATCCTTGCAAATATATTAATTGTTATTGTTTGTTTTAAACAGAAATAAGACAATGTTATCTGAAATTCAAGGTCACAACTTCATGGGTCACTGAAAAGGTTTTGTACCTAAGGAATAAAACCGGTAACATTGTTTACCTTTTTTCAGAATGCTAAAATAACATAAACATATTTTACCTAGCTCAGTTATCATGTGGGGAAACCGAGAGCACTTTTTATTTTATTTTTTATTCAATAATTATTAGAATCTTTTCACTTCCGTTTGTCAAGTTGTCCATCAAATTCATCAGTGACAATTTCTGCTTACCTGTGTAAATCAGAATTTGATCTGCCCCTTGGTCTTTTTCTTCCAACATATGCTGGTCTTATTCTTGAACTAGACACTATATCAAGTCTTGGTGCATCATCACAAACCCTGAAAAATGTGAAGGTACTGCACTTAGAAACACATAGAAGAAAGATTCAAACTTTGCACTTAAACCTTCTTATGTTAATTTTTCATATGATGACCCTTGTTCTAGTGTTAAGTAATACTATGCTCATATTTGATATTAAAGAAAATGAATAAATTTATAACAGGCAGTTAATATACCAACAAATATACAAAATGAACGTATAAAGGCCGAATATATCCCTTCATACATTTCTGAAACCAGAGTTCAAATATTCCTAAACTTTAAAAAAATGATTGTTTTTTAAGAAGCAGAAATTGCCGAAGTTAAACAAGTTTCAGCACATTTACGATGTTCAAATATTTACGATGATATGCATAAATTATAAATCGGTGAATGTCGGACGGGAGCGAAAAGGGTCTGCAAACAGAACATTTTTTGGTCTGAATCTACTAAAAATGAGGACATACACATCGGTTAATACATGATTAAAGTTCCTGTAGCAATATTGTATGATGAACATGGCTAGGCTTAATAAAACCTCACATCCTCTTTAACTTAGAAAAATGTTGAGGAAATGTCGTTTGCGCACACTTCGCCTTTATCACGTGATGTTTTGTTTACAAAGTCATCAATATATCGTCCAGCATGAAATTTTCAAAAATGAACATACGTAAGGTAAGAAAATAAACCAATACCACACACATATAGATTTTGTCATACTTTACCTAAGCCGACAATGTACCGTTTTAAATCCCCTTATTTAACACAAAATTACCATTCAAAAGATCCTCTGGTAAAACACGCCTGTCAAATCAATGACGTCACTTAATGTTTGTAAAATGAAAGTATACTGCTTGCGAAAAAATAGGTGTCAAAGTCAATCGATTTCTTAAAATTGTCTGGAAGATTTATGCAAATGACAACGATAAAGGTTGCATAGCAGGTTAAAATTGTCACTGCTGCCCAACACTGAAAATTGACAGTAGAAGACTTCTCTTATAGTGGTATAGAACAATAAAACCATTTAGAAACAAATGAACATACTTCCTTAAAATAATGACTGCCCTTCTTCTAACTACATCCTGTGGCCTGATACAATGTGTAATACCGTCTGCTGCATACCCACTGAAAATCAATATAAAACAGTTTCTGTCAATAAAAATGAGAACAAGTTAAGGTATAAAAACTATAATATTAGTTCTAGTGAAGTTTTGCTTCTTCCAAAAGGCTTCAAAACATATTAAACAAGATTTTATTAAACAGATGCCCATTTAAATTTGAAGTCGAGTGCAGATTTAATAACTTTATATCTTTATTTCATAAAAAATATTGTACGAAAAGTTTTGCATGCATCAGTTACCTTATCAGTGTGACGCATCCTCTATCAACTGGGAGAACAAGCACTGGTTTTGATGTTCTGATTGGCTTAAATGAAAACTTACATCCAAAGGATAAGGCACTGTCACTATAAAACGACACTGACACAATAGGTCGATCAAAAATATGTGGAGGGTCAATGTGTGAAACAATACAACCACCTGGCATGTAATCATTTATGACAGCACTATTAAAAAAACCTTCTGGTATTAACCCTGCTTTAACTATTGGTTTAACAACTAATTCATCAATCCAGCCAGGTATGTCATCAACTTGTCCTTTAGGATACAACCTTTCCATCCCAGGCCCTTTTTTTTCAAGTTGAGATCCATATGTGTAGCCTTCACCAAAGAAATACTTGTTTCTCAAAGGTGCTCTGTCTACAGTATGCTCTTTATACACACCCCTATTTGCAATCTTTACAACATCATCAATCTTCTTCTCAATGGCCTCGCACTCTTCTTCAGAAAATAAACGACGTTGTATAATGCCTTTTTGTGTTTTCTGGCTTTCGTCGAGCTTTTCGTCCCCCTTTGCTTCCTTGTCATAATTCGGCGTTTTGTGCTTTTCATCTTCATTTGAGCTGTCATCACTTTCAACTGAAATTCTTCTTTTTCTGTAGGACCTTTTGCCATTTTCTGGGGCTTTAATTTTTCCACGAAGATCAGATTTGCTCTTGGACGCCATCTTGGATTTAAAGAATGAATTGAACCCTACGAGCAAATTGTACCAAAGTAAACTAACTACCCTAAAGTCGGTTAATATATCTAAAAGAATAACTAGGCTCAATCCAATCTCCAATGCAGAGTTGTCGCTCTTTGGCTCAATCTCCCATGCAGAGTTGTCGTTCTCTGTAGTCTCTCTCAATATCTGCTAATGTCTCAAAAGCAGTCCAATAACGGTTGATTTTTTTGCAGGCAATTCAACAAAATGACGAATGAAAATCAAAAGGATTGCCTTTCTTCTCAAGTAAATATTTAACAAATGCATTTGGCAGTCCCTAAACACGATATTCTTGTCATGTAACCCTTAAAAATTCGGATCAATGTTTTCATCGTATCGGATTAATACATAGACTAAATTACTTAGCATAGGCACACAACAATATTATATATAGTCCCTGCATATATTACCGATTTCAAACAGTATTTTCCCCTCAAATAATAATATCAAAGTGTATGTCACAACTAAAATATATACAAAAGGAAAAATAGCCTCTAAAAGCAAAATCTAGAAGAATCTTGTAAAACCGTGACACGTTGTAAAGGGGGGTCACTGCGTAGGAGATTGCACTAAGGTATCAATCTCCTACGCAGTGAAGGGAGAGCACTCATGGAAATGTACAGAGTTGTCCCTCAAACGAAAAAAGGAAATAGTCTTGAGTCGAGACTTGGTGGACTGTGTAGGATTGTAACTGCTTTTACAGTAACTGAACACAGTGTACATGCATATTTCTCTGAAAAGCACGTTCTATGAAAGCACATTTCACGTGACGAGATTCCGAGCTTGTAAAAAAGTGAGTATGTTGGAGAATCTGAGTTTGGAATGTACTGATAACCCACATCCTTATAACACTATGTTGTAACGGAAATGTAGATAGTGGGTTTCGTAAGGTCTCGTCTAGGTTTTTTTCTCTCCGGTTTCTTGTTCAATTTCTATTTTTGACACAGCAGGAAGACCATTCCTGAGTTGCCATTTAAAGGGGATCTGATTAATTCGGTTCTTACAATGTTTGTTTTTTCAAGGTCGACCATTATCAATTCAAAGTACCATTTAGAGCTGTATAAAATGCATTAAGTGACAACCACCAGTTTTTATGACACCCATATATAAGCACGTATATATCTGCAAACCAAGCTTGATACAAGGTGAATGACTAGTATTTTTTACACTAGAAAGGCGAAATACAATTATCCTGCTTTGTAGTTTTCATACTGCCTATTATATCAACCCCTGTAGTGCACGACCGTTGACATGTACATGTGTATTTGATATTGGCCACAAAGAAAAATAATGTTAAGCGTTTCCTTTGTACTAACCAGGAGGAGTTGCTGTTTGTTTGATTACACAGATGTACAATTTTATACGACATTACTGAGGGGGAGAAAATCACAACAACTCGATGCGATAAACAAAAGTTTTATCAATGAGTGTCACCCGTAACAGTAATAGTTGTATGATATATAACTTAAAACAATGAACTAAAATCACAACAAAATGTATATCTTTTAAAGCAGTTTTTGGATGTTTTACAATTGTGCATGCAGACGCTTTGATGCACTGTAGACAGTTGCACTTAATCAATAACTTAACATGCTGGTACAAGTTACTAGTGATATAGTTTTGGTACAATAATCCTTGTCAATTTGTGATACTTAGGCATGAGTTGAAATACATCAAAGAATACCGACATAGTTAGTAGATTGTGCACTGAATGCTATCTACTTTGTGCTCAAAATTGGTCATATAATATACACGATATTTACATTACATTTATGATCATATATGTATATGAAATAAAGTGTAAATATATACTTCATACAAATAACTGAGGTATCTTGTGCATTTTAATTATTGCGTACGTATGCATTCATCTGTTTACTGGCTCCCATATTCGTTACACGTACACTGTGAATGGGACCCTATACTCGTGTGTTCATTCAGCTATTCACATCAACAGTTTTACCTTGACAAAGTAAATGTATAAATGTACTATGCTATATTAACTTTCAGATGTGTGTTGATTTACGATGAAACATTTTACACAATTTTCATGCGTGACAATACTAACTACATGTACTGCGGTCCACTTATTACAGAGAACGTCAATAAGTGAACTATCGCAAGTAGAAGAACATTCGAATTATATCTGATACCAGCGTTTGTAGATGGCTTCACTTCAAGTTCAAACCATATAGGATAGTGGTCGCTGACGTCCAAAGCTGTCGACTGATTGAGACCAAATTCAGTATCAAATCTAAACACCTGAGCACTCCCATTAACATACGCCCCTATTACAGCATCCCCAGTGATAATAAATCTATCATAAGCACAGTCTGAGTTAGAAACAGTTGTATCGTAACCATCAGGTATAAGCCAGTCATAGTTACTGTCAGACTTAATTGGAATTTCAGCCCATTTGTAATTAGGAACGTATGAGCAGTCAGCGTTAAGATCGCCCAAAAGAATGATGTCATCCACGTTCGTTTTACTTCTTACGTCATCAAAAACGTCACCGAACGCTTTCATCTCTTCGACTGCCTCTTCTGGTGCAACATGGATCCCTATCAAGGCTATTTTACTCAGTTTCGTCTTAGAAGACTCGAATGCAACTATATAAGGCTCTCTTTCGAATATGTCAGTGCCAGCAGTTCCATCGCCATCGTCGTACACGTACTCCTGGGTCACAGACAGTCCCGAGACATTTCTGTAAAGGTATGCATACTGCTCTTTGCTGTTAGTCCTTCCCAAGCGTCGACTCAACACCATACTGAACTCCTGATCTATATTCACTGCGTTCACCCGATCCAAAAGTTCAACAATCGCTTCTCCGCTGGAATCTCGAATTTCCTGAATCAGCACAAGATCAAACTTAGAGATCGTGTCTACTAGAACCTGCACTACCTCTGTTTTAGCCATCTTGGATCGTCCGAATATCTGAATATTGAAGGCGGCTATTTTCAAGGTCTCGCCGTTAACCCTGGACGAGTATCCTAGTGTAAATATCCACAGTATAAACAACCCGGAAGCATATTTACCCATCATTGTTGTACGAATGTTAGATCTACACTAAGAAGTGAAAGTGCACATTAGCTATTCCATTACATCGAGCATGTACGCTGATTGTGTAACGTACAATGTGTGGATCTCGATGTAAGCTTGTCCAACCATCAGGTCACGGATGAGAAATCACACAGTCAAACTCGGTTACTATGCTACACAGTGCAGTTGTTGCTGTTTCTTACTACCGATAATCACAACAATTTCATCAAACCACAGCGCATGGTGTATGTTCGTCACTAGGAAAGTCCTTGAATGATAACTGTTACTACTTGACCGCATTGTTTTCAAACTGAGTAGTTATTTAAATTATTATTTAAGCAAATTGTGTCTATTAATATCAAAATGAAGCACACAATTAAGCACTATGTCTAGTGAAAATCAACCACTTGATACAAACTGTCAATTCACATGTTCTCCAATACAATTACATTGAGCAAACACAAGTGATAATGGCATGTGTGTAAGTGTATTGTGTACATGAGCACCTCGGCCTTATCTACGTAGGGAAAGTCTGTTTACCCAGGGCGATGTAAACACGGAGAAAACGGACAATAAATAGACCTAGTTTGTGGTCATTACACATTCATTTGTCAATGTTACACATGAACAGTCGAATGTAAAAACGATCCTTTTTGCGTCAAACATTAATTTGTTGACATTTTGTGACACCATATAATTATGTACGTGAAAAGGGGCATTGTGTTCAGTCTCGCGGGCTCAGGCTGTTATGTATTTGAATAGTGTGCTGATACAAAAATGACGATTGTTCAGGGTTTAACCTAGTTGACTTAGTGCTGTGAGTTATTACAGATGTAATTACCATATTTTTTTTCTTATTGGTATTTTAATATTGGCAGCAAACTTTCAACAAAAATGACCGATTTTTAAAATATGCCAGCTCAATGCATATAGATGTATACCAATTTTACATTGTAACATGTATTTGGCCCATATTCATCAATTACTTTTAAGAAAACATGAAGGAAACTATTTCATGCAATGTATACACGTCAGAGAACGGTATTGGATTGGTAGTACATGTCGATATTTAGTACATGTATTATACAGTATAGATTTCGTCGATTCTTTAGACCTACCTGTATTTTGGGATTTTGTTTTTCTACACAACGTGTGTTATTTCCCTTTGCAGATCCTTCAGCTGATATATGTATTAGAGCTTTGGTATTTCTTTGCTCTCCATGACAATAAATTAAATACAGAAAAAACACCACAAACAATACACATGAATGCAATTAGTTTTATTCAAGTATCAGAATAATATACATTTTACATGGACTCTATATCAGGAACAGCTACACATCAAGTCAAGTAACAGTAATTCTCAAATCACCATCTTTAATGGTCGTTTGTTTCCTCATGTATCACCATTAAGTTCATCACCTCTTCAGTAATAAAGTAAACATGAAAGTCACTCATACACGTCTGTAAACTATGTCAAAGTTTTAAACGTCACATCTTTACAAATACCTCAACACAAAGGAAACAACATGTGGGATCTCAAATGTGTGTGATATCCAAGACTCCACATTTGTGTACAACTTTCGCCCCCAAACTGTTGGCTGGAGATGCTCTGAAGTCAAGTTGAGTACTACATAAATAACTGTTACAACACATATAAACCAACCATCTGGATTTGAAGTTACAGGAAAAATGTGTGCAATATCAAAGCACCTCACATTATAATAATAATCTACAAATGAATATCAAGTGTTGTTATTTTCTACCAATAATCTCACTCCAATATCACTTAACTGAACAAATAACAGAGACACCATATATCAGAGAACCAACCACTATCAGTTATCTATAGTTGTACCTATTTAACATAGCACTAATCAGTCCATAGGTAGGTACCGTTCCAGTTTTCATACATATTTCTTTCCAAGATGTACTTTTTACTTGATGCTACTTTACAAGAATGCTTATTAATTGCTACTAACATTGAAATTTTGATTGTATATGTATTAGATTCAATTAACAGTTCTCGTTCTGCTGTTGAACTGACGTAGGTATTATTTCGACCCCAAAACCCAAAGACAATGTACAATTTACAATACAAAATAATGAAAAAATAGAGAACGGGAAAAATGAGGAAAGAGAAATGAATCAGATTAAACCCTCTAATGTCTCAACTACTACCATTGTTGTCAAAGTCTAGGGAAAGAAATATGACCAATATAGCAATAAACAATGGTTAAAACATTGTCCTTTTTACTTCAGGGGTGATACATCATTACATATGGTAAATCAAGAAAAAGAGCCAAACACACAACATCTACACAAACACCTGCTGGCTGTTGCCCCTTATAGACACACCTCCCAAGTTCTCATATACAAGCCTCTCAATGCATTAGACACGCCCCCATATACAGTTATAAGCCACACCCACATTTAATCAGCTAATGATTCACCAGAAACATGCACGCATGGAAAACAAAGCAGCTAGTCCATCTTGTTCCAACTCCTATTCCACATCTGAAAAAGAAAACATACATTCTTATTGTTCTGACATGTTTGCTACTATGACAAGATTAACAATCCATACTGGTAAATCAACCAAGCAGGGATTGAAGGTAAACACGACATGTGTGTAACTGATAAAATTAATTTTCTGTAAAAAAAGGTAGTTCCGACAAGATATAATATTCGTACAGTGCTAGCTGGTATCAATTGAACATCAACATCTTCATATATAACTGTAGCTGTTTACAAGTGGTGGTTTCCCCTCTACAACTTACTTAAAGCATGCAGTTTATCCCAGTTTATATGTGCAGTTTTTGTTTCCACTCTACTTGGTTTGGTGATAATTGTTTTCCCTCTATGGCCAAAAAGGCTCCTTTGCCCAACTTGTAAAAGAATCCCTGATGTCTCAAAACTCTTGTCAATACAAGCATTTTGGATGATATTGGAAGCTCATCTCAGTTCAAATCAGTTGAGTATCAATGTTAATGGTTCTTTTGTCCCCCGAGGGTGAAACACTTTTGAACAGCTTAGATGCTTACCCCAGAATCTTGCATCTCCTCAGGGTTTGGAGGTTCTACAGAGGTACTCCACATGTTGCCCAGGTTGTCTCCTGTACTGTTACCAAAGCCTGATGTCTGGTACGGTCCTCCAACACCATTGAACAATGGCATAGGCATAGGTGGTAAACCAGAAGTCTGTACGGTAATATACAAAATCTTATTAACAATTCTGCAAATACCATTTTGTTATTGCTTTATTATAACTAATTGAGTTAACAATACTATTGATCTATAATGCATCACTGAATAAAACAAACTGAAAGAAAAGCATTAAAAGTGATTGTTTTAATCTGAGTTTTATTTTCTTGCATATTCTCCCGAGAAACTGTTTGTCATGATTAAAAAAAGTATATTATTTGTAATTAAATAGTGTATTTACAAAACAGACCAGACACACCTATGATCATCAATACCTAACACAGACTTAGCAATCAGACACAAACAATTCTGCCAATATCACTCTCATTTTTTATTTTCATACACTCTTGACTCACAAATAAAGACTTTTTCTTGTAGTAAATACATTTGCATACTTTGGCATCCACTTTCAATTGGTAATAAGACATAACCAGGTATTCACAGTGGTAGTTATTCATGTTCAACTTAATATGAAACACTTAAATTACTGTGTCCGTTCTTTTATTATATTATTATTATATACCATATTTATACAGCACTTTTTTCATACATTGGAATACGTTCAAAAGTGCTTTATAATTTTAAGAGCATAATAAAGAATGATACACATGTTAAAACA
>ENA-OREC01000444-OREC01000444.1-marine-metagenome-genome-assembly--contig:-NODE-444-length-15972-cov-15.168040_pt1 | contig 15972 bp, 6 predicted proteins | sample MGYA00248626_ERZ508543 | MGnify/ENA primary metagenome ERZ508543 (study PRJEB26211, sample SAMN05518279) | marine metagenome | isolation source: Puget Sound, Washington, USA | host: Bankia setacea...
GGCGAAAGTTGGAGAAAAGATTGATTTTCATTTTCTGTAAAACGCAATAGAAGTGTTGAACCAATAAGAGTGTGTCTCTATGTTTGTGTTGTGTTAAGTATTCAGTTTTAGCAAAGTTTGTCTCTGTCTATTTACTATGACAAATAATTGTCAGAGCTTTATTAGTAACAGTACTGCCTGTATACATATGTACATGAAGCAATTATTGAAGGTTACCAAGCAGCACATGTTTTATTTTCAATCCACAGTCATAAGTATTTATACCACATATGACTCGTCTAGTTTTCAAAGTTCTAAAGCCATTACAAAGATCTAAATATAACTGTAAACACACACACACACACACACATCAAATAACTGCATTCTGGCAATGTAAAGCCCTGAGAATCGTGTGAAGAAAAAGAAAATAGATAATTATCTGTTTCAGGACACTACTATGTCATCGTGTTCGCCTTGTGGGTTAACTCGTTGACATAAAAAACCTAAGCCTGAATTTAAAGTTCTTTCTTAAACATTTTTTCCTTTACTTTTGTCAAGCTAAATAAATTATTTTTTATTATACACATAGTTAAGCTTTGAGAAAGTACACCATTGTTACATCATTTCTTTAAGATCACTGCAAGTGAGTTAATAAAGCAAAAACATTCAAATGAATTGACCATTCATAACTATATTCAAAACTTACAAATCAGGACGGCATGGTGCAGTGGTTGTATAGATGTATATTCATTGGGCGAAAAATCAATAACAATTGTTCAGGCACCTGTGAAGATTTTGAACCAAGGTATACATTCATTTCGAGAAGACACTTATCCACCTTATCTGTCCCTGTCCATTAAATCTCTTTTCAACCTCACAGGGATTTTCATACCAGTTGTATTGAAAGATTAAGGGGCATCAAACATTCAATAACAGTGGACATGTTTAAACAAAAGCCTGTCTCATTATCAATGCAGACTACATACAATATGTTAAAAGGGGTAATGTGTACATGTCAATAAGTGTAATATTGGATTCTCGGTTGTGTAAATTGTTTTTTGTATTATAAACCATTTTAGCCAACAGCTTAGAAAACTTGTAACCTGCCATTTAAACATTCAACGATTTAAGCATTGATGTCCCTACTATAAAACTTACATACTCATTAGCAGCTAATACTGGAGTTCACAATGTGATAGCAAGTGTCACTTTGTTAATCTTATACATTAATGTACTCATCAAATATCTGCATGATTCTCTTCCTTATTACAACTTTAAAAAAACTTCCTTAAAGCTTAAGTTCAAGTACATAGGCAGTTTGTCTAGTTTTGTATTTAAATCTTGTCTTGTGTTACAACTTGTTTTCATAACAATTTAATACAAAATGTAAACCAGTAGAATGAAGTGTATGACCAAATGTTAAGAGTTAATATCTGTTTAGTTCTTCTCCCATTGTTACTAAGGTTGCCAAATAAAGGATTATTCAGGTTTTAGAGTTAATCCATTTTGGTGGTCTATATCCCGGACCTATTGTTTGTGTTTGTTTTTTATTTGTTTTATTGAGAAGAAAGGCTTTAAAGCTTGCCTATTTAAATTGTTGCGATTAACGTAAACCTGTAGTACAATGAGATTAAGCTAGAGATTACTACATAATAAGCTGTGTTATTCATTTTCAAAATATTCCACTGAAAACATATTGATTTGGTAAAAACAGCAATGTTAAACTATGTAAAACAAGCCCTAGTCATTGTTTTTAATATAATCTAACTTTAGTGATTATGTAACCTAGCACTGTGTACACACTATGCACACATGATTCAACATTAAGTCTCACCATTGATCATATTTTCTATCTAGGGGAATGCATTGCCACATAATTATTCACTGACAAACACTTATGTAGAAGCAAGTACATTTTAATCCACAGCAAATCACATGTATATGATTGTGTGTTTCGATCATCATATTTACTTGAATATATCATTGTGCGTTTATAACAATAATTAGTATAGAAGAGGCGAACAATCTAAAAAGTATGTGTTACCTCCCTTGCATTCTATTTAAGTCTTGAATGGTTGCTCCCCTTGCTATATCTAACATTATCTGAAGACAAATTATGGCACAAAAACTAAGGTACAAGCAGATGGATTTGAAATACTTCTTTTTATTTTTCTATTAAACATACTACTTTACATACATGAACAATGAATAAAAATACAATGTACATAACTTAAGATTATGGCTGACATGATCATTTCTGACTACTTCAAGATATCTACTGTTTGATTAAGTGTATTTATTATTTATTGTGACATGTGGTAGTGGTGAAAAACAGAATATGAGTTAAAGACAATATTGTTGAAAAATGTTCTAAATAAATCTACCTGTAAGTATGACTTGAATGATAAATGTTAAGTTAATATTGGATGGAAATAAAAAATCAGAACTCAAATATTCATTTTCCTGACTATTGTATGAACAACCTTTTTAAATTCCACAGACAACTTTCACAACATGTGCAATGTTGATTAACTGGTAGAACGCCAATTATATTTATTAAAATTGTTGAAGTTGTTATTAATTAAAAGTAAGTATTAAGTGAGATTCTAAGTTATAATAAAAAAGATTTTTGACAGAAAACAATAAACTTAGCACACTAAGCAAATAAACAAATCTAATGAGGATTCATATAATAGATCAGATTGTTTATTACTATACAACCCAACAAGGGAATATCAGAGTATACAAAACAAAATTATATATCTTTAGTGCATAGTCATATAAAACATTGCACAAGGTTTTATTTATTTTATACATGTACTGTAATATCATTATACAATGTTTTATTACCAGACCATTCATTTTGGGAAAACTGTTCATCAGAAAATTCAGCCTTTTGAATGTCATTGAAAATGAATCCTTCAAGCTACGTACACCTGTATGATATTTTGGGTTCCAGATTTATGTGCTCTCAAAAAAGTATTTTTAAAGAATCAAGAAAGGGCATGTGGATAAAATTCAATGATTCCACGATTATACTTATGTACCACTATATCTAACACTAGCAACTATGGAAGTCCGTAGGAATGATTGTAGCTCTTTGGCAAGAAGACGATTTTTAATTTACAGAAATGTTAAAAGGTTCTAGTGTTTTGTTTCAACTCCTTCAACACATGTGTCATGCCATTTCATCTCTTGTGACAGTCTGGGTGAAGACAGGAGAATACAGGCAGTCATCTTCTAATTAAAACATTAAAGATGTCGATGTCTCTTGTGTATGATGATGCTTTATGACGCATGTTATATTTGCTCAGTCCAGTGTCTGTCCCTTTGTTATCTAAAAGAAAAAGAACAGAATTACTAGAGTGAATCTGCGACTATATTTCAGTTTCAATCACTAAATAAAATAAAAAAATATTCAAGCAAACACCCAGGAAAAATATTGATGCTTTAGAATGTATTTCAAATTTAAAAAATCCTTACACACCAGAGACCATGACAATTATTCAGAAAATTATAGTTCTTATATAATATAATCTTTAACATATAATTCTTCTAAGCAAGCTATTACAATTAACGCCCACTATGTTTTGGGACCAAAGACGAGAGCATTGAGAAGCTTTGACTGATCAAAACTTTACTCTAGCTTCTATGTATTCCACCCGTCTCTCAAGTTGTGTCAGCTTCTCATTTAAAGTTGCAAGTCTTGATCGACATGATGTGTCTGTAAAAAGAATAAAGAATGTAATAGGTGAAAAAAAAAAACAGAAAAGAGGCATAAATATGTTTCATCACTTACTTTTTAGTCAGCTAATTTATATAAACTTAGTATATGTCGAAAGAAGCTTCAAAAGTTGTGATTCTAATTTTGAGGTAAAACGCTCAAATTTTAAAAGTCACAACAATTGAAACACCTACCTTGGGGAAGTGTAAGTACACCTTACACAGGGATAATTTGGACTTTTAAGCAGTGTTTTGGTGAGATTTTAAACAATGTTCAGAATAAGTATTTTCACTGGATATTTTCATCGGACACTGTGACAGAAAAAAGAAAGAAAGATTACCAACTGTCCGACAAATGTGCGCACAGACTGCTGTATATCAACTTAAGAGAAAATAATTGATTTTTCTTATTTTAAATACATGTATATCTTTTGATAATTGTGATTTTTGATATTTTATTTTCAAAATCAACCAATAAAGAAAGAACTTATCATTGTTCGATAACAAAAAGTGATTGTGTGACCAGAGATCGAGTGTGATACGGCATTACACAAGCAACAGCATTACACAAGCAACACACTGTAGTAGTATTCCTTTTATTATATACATATATAGAGAAGACAAAACACATATCTGTATATATATCCCAGTCATGTATTGAACATCATAATGTACAGCAGTGATCAACAGGTGATTTAACACCGACGAGATGCTGGCGTGTATTTTAAATCACTGTTACTGTCAATGATGCGAATACGTATACGCTTTTGAACAAAGATGATTTTGAATGATATAATTATCAAAGAAACGTATGCAATTTAATGTTTTAGCCTTTTTAACATTTAATGTGTCGATGTGTATAAAAAGGACGAATGTTCATAAGTCTATTCATAGATACAATCGTTTTACACATATGTGAAGAGCGGGCTTTGGTAGACGGCATTCAACTTATCACAGTATTGGCGACATTTCGATTATTTGTTATTGAAAACTGATAAAAGATACCTAAAATACATGTTGTTGGGCATTGTTTTTTAACAAATTAAATGCGTAGACGTGTAAATACTATTAACATATCAAAAGGGCGTCAACCGTGGTTGTTTTAACTCGCAGTATCTACGCGTTTGTCTTCCTTTGTACAAAAAGTAGTTCAACATATTTTCGGCATATTATTAAAGTTTACACGTCAGACAGGCATGATACGGATTCGGAAAATCACACTATGGTGATATGGAAAATGCGATCCGCTGGTTTGTATTCCACTGCTCGGTACGGTCTGTATTTTGAGCAATACATTGATGGGTATATAATAAATCTTTATATTTGTTAGTTAGACGTTTCTGATAATATATTTCATATGTGGTACACATCGTTCTGAAATGGTCATTAAAGCAGACCAGGCCTTGTATGTCCACTTTAGTCCTGCATCTGATAAAACTAATCCTTAGCGAACCAGTAAAGCATTTCCAATCTCATAAGACTCATATAAACTATTTTTAAATACACTTTATGATAAATGAACAATTCCACCTGCATAATCAGCGATATTTAACTGCATTGTTTACACTCGGCAGCATGACTCAAATCGTTTAAAAATCTGTATAGCCTCATTTGTATATGCACACCCAACTGTATGCATACACCAATGACTGAAATGTGACTGGTCTTTGATTTAAGGGACTGCTCAAGATGTTCTGAAGGTATGTCATTGTTGTTTTGTTCGCCTCTGAATATTTCGACATAGGTCTGATGTAGGAACTTATAGTATGCTAAGTGTTTTGAAGCTAAATATGAAGAACCCACTCATTTGTCAAACAGAAACACTAAGGATTTTCTTTGAAGAACTACAGCCTTAGCATGGCCTGGTTTATGTTTATCTACGTGTTAATAAATTTAACCACGACTTAGACTCAAGGAGATCTTTTAGAAATCAAAGTTAAACTAGAAAGAAGTTAAGACTGTAGATTGGACTTGTTGAACTAGAATACAGAAGTCTGGACCAGATTACTAGAAATTATCATCAATCACATTGTTTGTTAGACGAATATATACCTACCAAATGAATTAAGAAAGTCTGAGATCTTTTTAATGCTGCATGTGATGACCTCAATGTACTCCCGATTCGCCCAATCTTGTAAAATGGGCTTCTGAAGAGAGTTAGGCTGTGGAGGTCCGGACATCTTAAATCACTTTCACTTCCTGGTAACTTTTTGTGTTGACTCCTGTGATTGGATAAAATGAAATATATTGTCCAATCGAATTACGTGTTTTAAGCTTGTAAAAGCTGTTTATGTACAAAGAATCTGATTGGCAAATAGCTCAGGGATAAACCAATGAATATACAGTTTACATCGAGGATGTGTAAACAAGGAAAATAGACGTCGATGATAAACAACACAATATCTTGCCTTGTCCTTCGCTTACACACGATTCCTACTTGAAGGTAGTAAATGAATCTAAAAAACAAATACATTAAATTGGTAGTATCTTTCAATAAAAAAATCAGCCACTCAAACGTTCATCACGGCACTGCTCCTATTATGTTATCAGTTTTCGCGATCATAATAAGTTATTTATCACACAGGGGATTGTGTCATGGTCAAACAAACCTAAACAAGAGTTTAACCATAATGACTATTTGTAACACATATTATATAGAAAAGGAAGTAAACTCGCTCAATCACAAGAAACATTCACTGGAGGCTTCAATTTGAGTTTTCTTAATGTATTATTTCTGACAAGAACAAGTTTATATGCCAATATGAAGTGTATAAAAGAAATAGATGATGACTGGATGGATAAATGAACAAGTTTTATCCATTGTCTATGATACCTGAAAGTGTTTTTTTTTTCTTTTTTCGCTCAAAATAAATATTCATCTGTACTTCAACACCATCCAGTACTTATGAAATAATGCCCTGTTGGAATATATAGACAACTAAACTCGGTCCTATGTCCTAATAATCATATACTGAAATTGTCAAAATAATATTTAACAGGTTAGTCTTAAAAGACTTTTAGTACTTTCCGGCAATTTGAAAGTAGGTAAACCAAGTTTGTGTCGTGTTTTTTTTCTTGTGTACATGAATTGACCTCATTATGAGATACATTATCCATTTATAAATCTATTCAGCATGTATTTTTTCTTTCAGGCATTTGAGATGTTCTCTTTGAAGTCAATTTGGAAACCATGGGCAGGTGATAGCAGTAAACCTCCAGAAAGAGATGAGCGCATGATGGTCTCTGATTCTCTCTTGTTAGAACTTGAATTTCATATGAAAGAAGGTGAGCAATTGGCTAGAGAGAAAGAACAAGAAGAGCGACGCCAACAAACTGGTGTTGACTATAGCTGGCTTGTCAGTACACCATCAAAACCATATGAAATACCACAGTTAGAACGATTAGAACTGGAGGATTTGTGTTATCAAGTGAAACCACCTGAGTGTAGCAAAGTTGTCCAATCTTTCAGGGACTCTATGCTGAACGAACCAGCAGTAAAAGAAATGCCAAAAATCTTTAAAGCATGCATACGCCAAGTCATCGAACATCGCCCAAAAGAGGAAAGTTTGTCAGAATGGGTATCAAAGAGAACTGGTAGCTTGTCCAACATGAAACTACGCCCTGTATCAAAGATCACACCTTTTGATGCAGACAATTCTGATGTTGAGAGTAGTTGTACTATAGAAACTGTTTCATCTAGAGTAGAACATGGAAATCAACAAATGTTGTTTACTAAAACAAATGTACTGCCAATGCATCCTGGTAATATAGATACACTGCCTGTTTAACTTTCTAACCATATGTGCCAAGTGCCTTTAGAATTGAAAGCGCAAAGGAAGAAAATATCAATTTGCATTCACTTAAGTGTAACTTGGTAATTTTTTTTATCTAGAAAATACAAAAGCAGCCAGTAGCTTTTTAGTGTAAAAGTGGAAAATTCTACCATCAAATCATAAAATGTTCACAAAAGAATCTTAGGTATTTTTGTGAAAACTATTTTGACATATCAAATTCATTAAATATTAATTTATGCAGTAAATTTAAATATGATGAATGAATTATTATTTATGAAATTTAAAATGTAAATTATGTTAAAGCTTTACCTCAGTTAAGTCTAGCTTGTATGTTATTGAGGGCAACTATATTTAAACTCATATACCTTCACTTTAAATAGAGGTCTATTGTTTATGTTCGATAATGCAGATTTTGTCTATTTATTAATTTTGTAATTGAAGTTCACCATATTTTTTGTATGTTTAACTTGAATGGTAACATTTTCTTTTGTGTCACAAATCTCAGAGTTCACCTTGGTGCAAAGCTTTCAGTGACTTGTATGTTAAATTTTTCCTTATAATTGGAAAATAGTAACATTTGAGAGCAGCAAAGGCTGGATGGGGCCGTCAAAATGTAACACCAAGCACCCTTTGACCTGCACAGTTATGCAAGAAAGATTCAGACGTACATATTTTAAAGCTTTCATCAAGAAAAATAAATAGGTGTGTCATTTTTTTTAGAAAGAAGGGAAAATAATTTTGTGGCATTTGCTTATTTATGTAAAATTTGTCAACATGTATTCTTATTTAACACTGTTAAATTTGATTCACTTTTTATAATATGGTTTTGTATTTTTGATGATTATATCTTTATTTTAAAACTGGAACAAATATACAGTTTTACATACCTTATAACTTTAACAAATCATAGTACATAATGAACATGTATGTTACAATCTTTTCTTTAACATTAAACCATGTGCCATTTTTAGTAATCTATTGTCTATTTTGTGTTGTATGTGTTTTGTATATATGAGTCATGATACCTCTTCTGTGTAGTGTTAATTATTTATTTAGCCAAAGGCCTTCCAAAAAGTGTGCAAAACCAGATTATTTCAAACTAAACAACCTTTCCTAATCTAGTCATAAACTGTGAATAATTTATTTTCTGATGTGCATTTAAAGTTTGCACCTGATTCCAGTCAAAGCATGCAGTTTATATTTACATATACATGTACTTGGGTTTTACTTTTACTACTTGAACCTAGCAACGCTAGAATTCAGCTTACCATAATGTAATATGTAATGGCATGTTATTTCAAAGATTAAGAGACACTGATTTGTGAGCTAAAAAACACTTAAATAATCCATATAGACTTCATAACTAGTATACTTGTTCCAAAAAAGTTTCCCAATTTATAGTTATAATTATTTTACAATTTATTTGCTTCAGAGCAAAACTTTGCATTCACTTGTTAAGATTATCACCCAAAGGTCATGTTGTTATATTGTAAGTGCTGTTTGCATTTAGTCATTGAACCTATTTACTAGTCATAGTCTTTTTGTCCGATGGTACGTTTGGTTCATGGGGGCCATATTAACTTGTTAGATGTTGTTAAACCACTTTTTTACCAAAATGTATGGAGTGCAAATACATTAATGGTGCTTTTTTTTAAATGTATACATGTATCAGTCTGTATATGTGTATGCACAAATTAACCAGCAAGATGTTAGTATCTGCGAATTCCCTATTAGTACGAGTAAATGTTGCACAGATAAATCATTTATTAATTTATTAAATAAATGAAAAGAAATAAGAGAGTGAGCATATACAACCAAATCTGACTAGTTGGCCTATGGGATAGTTTATCATGCACTTGGACGTCAATAAAGATATTGTGAAATATTCTAAGAAAGTTGGGGTTTTCAAGTTTGAGTGTACCTAAAACATACAGTTAGGCCAGAGTTTTTTTATTTTTAGATTTACGGACCAGCCGACTCCCAAGTTTTCCCAATACCAAAAAAGATTTTTTTATATATTTTTTTAGCCGAAACCGCAAACCGCCGCATATTCCACGTATTTTGGGAGCCGTCTTTTAAACGCGACATTAATTCCAGCGTTTACTGACATTGAGGTTTAAAGGACTATACATGTACTAAAGTAACATATTAAAACGGTACAATTGGTGTAAAAAATCCCTCCTCCTACCCTCAACTTTTAGAAATTAAATCCGTAAATCTATTTATAAAAAAATGGCCTTAGTGTAATCAGAGACTACTTTTGTTAAAAACTGATACTAAACAAAGAAATTTAACAATAAAAAGTACAATTGTTAATACAGCAGGGGCAAACATTTCAGATTATGTACCAGCACCTTCCTTAACGTGCAAAAGTAATATGAAAATTATGTCAATTAGTATGTTGTTGATTCCTGTAGATCTTAAAGTTATAAATGTTTTGTGTTAAAAGTATTGTGTTTAAATTTTTAAAAGTATTGTGTTCAAATTGTTGTCTCTTAATGCATTCCAGTTTGTTTTTACTTTGTTAACATTCAACGCCAAAATTGCATTCTTGTTTTATATCATAGTTTGTATATTTGTTGAAAACTGTTCTTAGATTTTATTAAAATTATATTCTTTTACATTTCCACAGCTGTTACTTAGCAAAACATCTCCAGGTTGCTCTACTATTTGCCAAATAATCATCATGTATTTTCTAACCATTGTAAACAACTGATGTGTTCTATCATTTTTGAAAAGCTGCCTTTTTAGGAGAAAAGTTATCTATTATTTAATGTTATAAAGAGGAATCTGTGTATATCATGATTGCAATCAAACATAAATAAAATCAACAATTATAATAATTCCTAGTGAATCATACTACAATTGGAATCATATATGTTTTATATTTTAATCATTTCATAAATTTTTTTTAAAAAATGGATTCACTTGTTTAGCCATACCATGCCAACATTACAAACCAAAAACTTTCCTTTTTTACAATACAGTATACATGTAGTTCTAACTGTTGCAAATTCTGATTGGTGCTTTTACATGTATTTGTACTTGATATTTCCTAAAAGGCTATTAAAAAGTCACAAATCTACGCACTTTATTTAGATCTATATCCATATGGCTATACATTGTAGTTGCTTGAGTTGATTGATTTCAAATTCAGGTATATTTATGTGTTTATGTTATTTAGTTGTCAAAATGTCTCAATAGCCTTAGAATACATATCAGAAAAGGTGTATGTCTGTTATTGTTTATTTTATGGAGTATGTAATTATATTGTAATGTTATTAAAGTTGATACAAACCATACACAATGATTGTTTTCTTTTATCAGTGCATACATCAGTACTTACTGCACATGGAACCTAGAACATCATTTTCATGAAAACAACGAGGAGGTGATTTATTCATTCATAAGTCTCTATGTTAATCTGGCCATGCTTTTATGGAAATTGCAATAAAGTAGTGTTTCTTCATCCAGAGGTCACATTTTGAGATCAGTCCGTAGTCAAAGAACATATAAATATAAAGATACTAACTGATTTTCTGTTACTTTGTTCACATGCACAGGGTGTGGATTTTGGCTTGAGCTTGTGTAGCCAACATAATGTGAGAAAGTTCGAACATTAACTATGCTGGTTATCTTTTAGGACTACTAGTGTCTGTAACAATGTAGACTGCAGTCTCTTTGCTAAATACAGAAGGTGCGAATTTAGTTGGTGTTATTAGAGACCCAAGCTATGTTTGATATGTGAAAACAGTCAATAATTTTGAGGTTGTCTTGAACTAGTGAAGTCAGAGTCGTCGATGTAATTCTAACAATGTGTAAGCCTGTGAAGTTGGGCATACTAATTGTATAACACGTTTGATTGACGTTCTAGATAGATATGAACGGCATTTCCACGTTGGTATGAAAACGGACGTTAAATTAACACGTTACCGTTACTAACCTGATTAACTTTCAGTAGAACAGGTCAGAAGAGACATATTTAATAAATAGAAATTGATTTTAAAATGTACACACATACCCTAGATAGCAACGTTAAAATGTCGCCCCTGTATTTAGGGAAATATGTCTATAGAGTGTAATCAAGTTTGACGATGTTTGTTATTATTACATATATCAACACTCACATTACAGAAGAAACCTCCCTAAGACTTTTCATTTGCTTTCATTAGTAGAGATATGAAGGAGTCTTATTTTAATCCGTCTATCCACTCCAATATTGATTATTATTAATGTTCAGATCATTTAAGGTATACTAGGGTGACGTATTTATGATGATTTCAAGTTATGACGTCACTTCCTGTGTGTTTTGTTTACATCACGTGAACGTATCTCAGAGCAAATGTTTCGCCGATTTGTGTTTATTATTTTGCCTTTTTGTTTGATTAGGGTGACACACCCAAACAGGAAGAACAACTTTGTATTAACGTCCGAACTGCGGAAACTGGTGAACGCAGAACTGGCGACTATGTACAGAAAGTTTGATAAGGAACCTGGTAAAAGCATGACGTTGAGTTGTCGAAGTCAAACCTCAATGAAAATAGCCGACGAGTACCCTTATGCTGAAATGAGATGGAAGCACAATGGTGTGAATTTTAAACTTCAGCCCATTAGAATGGTATACAGTATGGACAGCATAACGGTTAATAGTTTGAATCCATTGGACAGCGGAACCTACCACTGCCAAATGGACATCAATGAGAACGTTCATGTTATTGCTGCAGTGTATTCAGTGGTTGTTGGTGATCTGACCGAAAGAGTTCCTCACGGGGGTATAATAGTACTCAAGTGTAACAGTGCTGTATTTGGGAAATTATATAGAAAGGCCATAAGGTACTGGAAGAACCCGAATGGTACTGTTGTGTTCCCAAAAAGTGCTTCTGCTAACGAAGAAACAATACATGGTGTTAGAAATCGAATGAATGGAACATGGACGTGCTATGTTAAAGACATGGCTACACAACGTTTATGGAAAACAGCTCGAATAAAAGTAATTGTTGAACCAGTACCTTATATGTCAAAACGAATTCGTTTGTACATTAAAAGTAATAAAATCAAGTCATTCATTGTAATAGCAATTCTTGTATTTGTGACAGTTTACATTTCTAATACATGTGTGCGATTTTTAGACAAGAGGAATAATAAATTTAAAGACGAGTTAGAACAAATGCAAGAGTCTCTAGGTGTAGATATAACTGAACTTCAACAGCCATTGTTAGACGGAGAGACAACTGGCGACGAAGCAGAGAGCCAGGTCTGAGAGTTTATACCATTGGATGATAGTGATGACTCGAGTTTCAAATACGGTACGGGTATGGCTAATACGATGTTGTGGTTCACTATAGCAAAAACTGTTGCTCAATACAATGTATAACTTTAAATGTCGCTATCCATAACAGGTCTATTAATGTAGTAGTAGTAGTTTATTCTGGAATTAATGTATTGATACTACAAAAACACCAATGACTACGTAGTATTGTGTACGCCATGTATATCCCACAGCGAAACTCTGTTTTATGTTTTCTTTGCCTTGGTTATGTATCTGAGCTCCTCGCGCACATGTAGACTCATCATCAAACCAAATGTTCAGCAGTTGTTGGAAATATTGACAATGGACTATGATCCAGAAGTTTATCTTTATGTTCGAATAGAAACGGTCCTTTTATTGTTCAGGTGGTCTTCCAATTGAGCATGGTTTAAAGACACTTAACTGCACTGATATAGTTCAATAACCTTAAAGATTAAAGCATAGCGTTTAATTTAACTTTCAAATAACTACTCTGGTATAGGTACCACCAAAGTTGTCACACTATTGACAGCTTAAATACAATATCGACGAAGCATGACAGACGCGTTTAATATTTTGGAACAGGTTTTACAATATTGTGTATTGATCTGCATGTACATGTATGAGATTTACTACTGTGAATATAGTGTGTACACATGTGCTACCAGTAGAAGTGTGCATATTGATTTGTGAACATATAACAGCAAGGTAAATATGTAGATATGAAATTGCCATGCATTTTAGAAGTGTGTCATTTGAATAAAAAAGAACGTATATCTTCTAGCCATAATTGTACAATGTAGTCCTAAAAGATCATTTGTAAACCGACAAACAATAGGATATCTGAGTGGATTGATGTTTTTGAATTAGTGTCGTACAGTTACAGTGTGTTCAATGTATTGATCAGTAGGTCATGTTTAATAGTAAATAGGACACCGTTACATGCAATGGTACCCATTTCTCCTACCTTGTAAGTTGTTACTAAGAATCCGATGTGTTTTTTTCTTTTTGACAGACATTTCTTGTTGCTGTAAACATGAAGTTGTCAGTGGTCACGTCTAGTACACAAACGTGTGTGTGATTGTTGTCAGCCTTTAAAATAAGACCCTTTTATTGAAATACTTGCTTTATTAAAATCTATTGTTTTACGCATGTTTTATGTATTTCATAGAGTGAGTATGGGGGAAACAACGTCCCGACCGAGAAACGACAACAGGGCCCTTGACCTAAGCCCCTATCCAAGACAAGGTGGTGCCGACTGCAGCGAGCCCTATATGCACCAAACCAATGTCCCTTCGACCCGGAAAGCCCAGGATATTAAAACAATATACACGCGGATTACCTTGCCCCCTGACGAGGTGAGGGACATGGAACAAAGATATGCAGCATCAAAGTGAGAGACATTTTCATGAATTCCTTCAGAGATTACACATCGGTACAGAGGTGTTCGACGAACTGTTCACCTTTGTGAGATTCCGACCTGTTCCGTGCACGAGTTGATTTTGGTTCATTCGTTTAGCACGACGGATGGTTCAGTGCCAATGGATTGGGTTGTTCAGATCACAAGCGGGATATTTCGGCCATTTTCGGTAAATAAAGTGATAACAAATCTGCCAGCATATTCAGATGCATGTTGATAAACGACTTCATTCATTATTCGGACAGCATTTTCAGCCATGACGTAGCGTCGCGTCCATACTGTCAGATGACGTCTTGGATAGTAGACAGTGTGTTTCAGCATTTTAATACCCCGTATGTAACGCTGATGGAAGTGATACAATGGCACGAGATAGGTGTAGAATTCCGTATCTTGGTCTAACATATATACATGAGGAAACTCAATAAGATCTGATTGCGGTTTGCTGCTTTCATTCTGTGCCATCATTGTTTAAGGTTTTTTATTTTGTTGATAACCATTTTGTTAACATGTGTTCAAATTAAATGACATACAGTTTAACCCCCATAACTAGCCCATATGGAGCCAACGAAATATGTCTTTTTAGCCACAGTTCTTCAACCTTCACGTATACTACGTTTCATTAATTGCGTTCGTATGCTTGTTATTTATCGTTGTCGTATTTTGACATTTTTTTCTTTTTACTCCACAATCATGTTCATTTAATGTTAAATTTTGTATCGGAAAATCCAAATGTGTGATACATTTGCGACCCAATTCGCTTATCTGTGTTTTTCGATATTTCATGTATTTATCTACCACAAATCCGGAACTCTGTCAACGTCTAATTATGAAGTCAATTTGAATAATATTTGTTTAAACCCTTAGGTAACGCTTTTATAACAAAGCATTTGACAGTGACGAATAAAATCAATATTGGTGGGGTATAGATTTCACCGATCTATATACTTACCTGTTAAATGTCTTGTTCGCTACACTCCTTAATTTCGGACATGTGATTTTGAAAAATGTTGGCATAATGTGAACGCACCTTTTTTAACTTCTCATATCTTGTTTAAGTTTGTGAAGTGTTGACTGACTTTAAATTGGAGACTTAGGAATGTTCTTTAAACTCCATGAAGAATTATAAGTTATACTTACAGGAATACTAGTAGATCTTCATGTAAGTATTAGAAAACTACTGTTTGCTGCGGCTTCTACTGCTAACGCTACTACTTCTGCTTCTGTCACTTCTATTACGACCTAGCTATTCTACTGATTTTTGCTTTTACCACTTCTACTATTTCGACCTATTCTACTGATTTTGCTTTTACCACTACTACTATTTCGACCTATTCTACTGCTTTTTGCTTTTACCACTACTACTAGTTCGACCTATTCTACTGATTTTTGCTTTTACCACTACTACTAGTTCGACCTATTCGACTGATTTTGCTTTTACCACTACTACTAGTTCGACCTATTCTACTGATTTTGCTTTTACCACTACTACTAGTTCGACCTATTCTACTGATTTTTGCTTTTACCACTACTACTAGTTCGATCTATTCTACTGATTTTTGCTTTTACCACTACTACTAGTTCGACCTATTCTACTGATTTTTGCTTTTACCACTACTACTAGTTCGACCTATTCTACTGATTTTTGCTTTTACCACTACTACTAGTTCGACCTATTCTACTGATTTTTGCTTTTACCACTACTACTAGTTCGACCTATTCTACTGATTTTTGCTTTTACCACTACTACTAGTTCGACCTATTCTACTGAT
>ENA-OREC01000445-OREC01000445.1-marine-metagenome-genome-assembly--contig:-NODE-445-length-15970-cov-11.521928_pt1 | contig 15970 bp, 5 predicted proteins | sample MGYA00248626_ERZ508543 | MGnify/ENA primary metagenome ERZ508543 (study PRJEB26211, sample SAMN05518279) | marine metagenome | isolation source: Puget Sound, Washington, USA | host: Bankia setacea...
TCCCCACTATATACATCATGTACAAGTGTTTATTTATATAGTATTGTATAGGAACATTGACCAGACACTCTTGAACTCATTACACAGTTTGCTGATTTGTTAAATAGGTGGATTAGATTGTCGTGTTATTACAACAGAGTATGTATCTCGTGTCCACTGAATACACATGTAACACCTATTTTGGAATGCATTGGTCCATGTAATTTATTCCTTAATTTCAGGTCAATATTCGTATAGTACATGTATATATAACATCAAGTTCTGTGATATTGTACAGTTTATGATAGTTATATGATACTGCATATTTACCAATGAATGCAATGGTTCTCTCGTATTTGATAACATCTTGATTTCTGTTCCCCTTCAACCTTTTATAGGGATCTTTTGTTTTTTTATTAAGAGGACTAGTGCTTATTGCTCCAAAATCCAATTAACTGATGACACAATTAAGCTTATGTTATTTGTTCAATGTACATGCCTTATTAAAATATATTTTGCATTCTTTAAGCTGTTTGATAGTCCGTCCATATTTATAGTGACTTCGTAGAACTTTACTTTCGATTTTGATACTAATGTTATTTGATATATTTTTTAACTTAGTGAAATGTCCATATCAGTGATGTAGTTTAATGTAGTATTTATATCTTTTACATCAGCGAGGGGACCGGTTGTTCGCGATATACCACATAATTATGTTACACTGGGCACGCTTAGTAAACTTGAAAGCAGCACCTGTCTGAGAACGACAAATTTACTGCAAGGTTACGAGTCATCTTAACATCAAATAAAGGAGGTCTGGGCCATTTTCTTGCAGGTTTTTTTTGGCTGCAACAAAACATTATTATTCTTTTTGTAGATGTTTTGTAGACATTTATATATTAATGCCCTGTTATATTATAAAATAAGGTGTCTGCTTGCTATAGAATCATATGTCAATAAATATCTCGTTTTGTCTTTCTGCTTTAAAGAGAATCTGATGTAGAATAGTGAAATCGACTTCATATGGATGTTATTATATGTTTGAATATATACACAAATTAGTTCTCGAATAATTTATATCAATATTTCAGCAGGTCGATATCAATATTTTAGCAGGTCGATATCAGGTGTAATAACTAATTATAATGCATGTATTTAGATATGTGCATCTTATGTGTTAGGATATATCATGTGTGCAATGTGAAGTTTGAAGTGCATATTCACAAGCAAAGAAATTAAATTGTCTTATGTTATAGTGCATGCTACAGAATACAAAAAGGCTCATCTAGACTTGTTATACAGGCCTCTCATGGATGCCACAATGGTCAATTTGTTTATTTTGTAATAGTTTAATCATTGATAATTGGAAACATCTTTTTATTTGTCCAGCAAGAAAATATTTGATTATATAGGCTTAATTGAAACATCAGCCCCATTATGTTATGTTGTCAACTTGTCGATAAGGGGACCCCGTTTGGCTATGTACAATTTGCAGAAGCATCTCAGCGGATTTAAGATTTTCACGATGTGATAATTTAACCTTTATCCATGCCATACACAGTCAATATGGTAGCTGAGAGCTAAAATAGTTGGTATTGTTTATAAAGTTAAAATCAGTTGAATGTGAGCACTTTTGTCCTTTTTTACCAGGCAAACCAAAAAATTATTATTATGTTAAAATATTTCTATAAGCTAATTTTAATAAATGACAATAATTAAAACAGCTGTTAGATATTTTGTGTTTATGTAAATAAGGAGAGTCTGTGGTTTTGTTGGAATTTATAGATGTCAGGGTCAAGTCAATTAGCTTTTGATTTTATATCTAATGATTGGACCGCATTCTATGCTTGCTTGCACATTAATTTTCAATTTGTTAATATTCACATTTTACGTGTTTGCTGTTAGCATTTCTAATAAGTGTCACTGATTGGGTATTTTGTACCATTTAATAAATAGTTATTTAATTCAATCTACATTCATGTCTGTTCATCATACCAACATTATGTATTCGGACATAAATTGATTCAAATTCAGCAATATAATTAGGCATTCCAATAATCACAATTTGTTTGCTTGCATCATCACCTTTGCCTGAATTTGTCCTACATTAGCATTCCACACAAATATTGCTGAGTCAGGTATAGCTTGTATTTTCTGAACCAATTTGTTAACTGCCTCAAGCATTTTCATCAACTACATTAAACTTAGCCCATTATTTTGTTATATAGAAACCTACGTATACAGACAGACCAATATGGTGTCGGACTTCTCATCATATTAATTATTATTTACAGTCCTGTTAGTATGTTTAATTCAGATTATTTGAGATATTGTGATTAATGTATGATTATTATTTTTTCTAAATTGTCCCTAATACATAAACTTATTCTGTTATTTGCCTATATTTGATATAAAATTATTTTGTAAATGTGTATTTTAAATATATGTAAATATTACACTTTTTGTGATTTGTACACTGTGTTGAATGGTTTATTCAAAGCAATGTATCAATGTTGTTGATATTTTTCAAATAAAATAAAACTTTTGAAACTATTTTATAGTGGCTTTGTTTCTTCCAATTTAACAATGTTTGCACTTTTAAAGAACCATCAAATAAGTTATTTTGTGAACAGTCTTACTTGGAAGTTTTTAGTACAAATCACTCTCAAACAATTTACTCGTGCTTATTGTCATAGAATTGATGGTGGTTATTTAATAATTATGTAAAAACAAACCACCTTTGATATTGGTTGGAATGTTTCTATTCATTAACACATTTTATTCAAATTCCAACAAACAGGTTCCTAGCACTAGACCTTGTTGTCAACTTGATTCATGTTTAATTTGACATGGCCTCATCAATGTTAAAGAAAGGTCTCAGTTTTGACATAAACAGATTGCCAGACAACCAATGACATTTGCAAGTTCTCACGTTTTTGGTTTAATTTGTATTCATTATAATTTTGTATGACTTGTTTTTTCAACCTTATCTGTTCAAATATTGGTTCTCGCAATTAATTCAGACTTATTTAATTGCATACACATGATGTAATTTCTGACCACCGGTCGTTTAATTGTAAGACAAATGGATCATGAATTGTCAGTTTTAACATTTTAGTCATTCGCCAACATGATCCAAGAACATGTTACTATTTCAAGTCACCATTGGTGTTGTATTTCAATAAATACTTTATCCATCCAAACCACGTCTCAAAAGTGGTCAAGTTATGTCAAAGATGGCTCATTGGTATTCCCAACAAACATTCTTAACTAGTGTGAGTTTCATTTCGATGAAGCTGACTGTAGATTAGATGTGAAAAACTTCCCTTGTACGTTTTACATTTATTGATTTCAATCCGTACATTTTTAGTTTTACAGTCCAATGATTTCGTAGTTTATTTATTGATTTCAGTCCATTGATTTCATAGTTTATTTATTGATTTCAGTCCAATGATTTCATAGTTTATTTATTGATTTCAGTCCAATGATTTCATAGTTTATTTATTGATTTCAGTCCAATGATTTCGTAGTTTATTTATTGATTTCAGTCCAATGATTTCGTAGTTTATATATTGATTTCAGTGCAATGATTTCGTAGTTTATTTATTGATTTCAGTCCAATGATTACCTGGTACAGTTTTGTATTTCACTCCAATGATTTAAATTCCTATTTTGATTTGTGATTTCAGTCCAATGATTTCCTAATTTATTTATTGACTTCAGCTTAATGATTGCCTAGAACAGTTTTGTATTTCAATCCAATGATTTCCTAGTTTATTTATGGATTTCAGTCCAATGATTTCTAAGTACATCATTTGATTGAAGTCAAAGTTGACATTATTTTCATAGATGTATTACAGAGTATAACAAAAGTGACACTAGCTAAAGAAACCACATGAACGATTGTATGATCATTTCAACAAGTTTTATTGCAAATATCACCTGCAAAATATATATAAACATATATATTTGTATGCATGAAAATGAGGCGAGAAAGAGTAAATGTACAACTATAACAAAGAATTAATAAAACAGAAAGCTATAATAGAAAGCACTGTTTTACTGAAGCACTGACTTAAAATGTAAAGTAAAGCAATTATGTTTGGGTCGAAGTTTAATTTAACAACTTCTTTAAATCCAATATAACTTTTTTTTAACTCTAGATCTCAATTAAGTTGATACTATTTTTCCTCTTTAAAGTTTAATCTGCATTAAAATCTTAAGATCCAACAGCATTACGTTGTTTTATCTTAAAATTCGGTCAAGTGCTTAAGCAAAACATTGCATATACGAGTTTAACCATGTTTCTAAAACACACTTCTATGAATCTCTCTAAAACACACTTCGATGTATCTCTCTAAAACACACTTCGATGTATCTGTCTATCTCAAAAATTCAATATTATAACAAATGGTAAATGAGGGACATACAGACACAGTGTCACAACCAAGACACAGGGGTGATAATGGTTGAAAAGATGTACAGTGCATCTAGGAAGTAGCAATGTCTAAGCTCGAGAATGTGGTCATACATTTTCATAGTAGATACTCTTTTGAAACGCCATCAAGGTCCATGGCTTTTCATATACATACGAATAGTTTCTACAAAGCGGAACTAGTAAATCAATGACCCTCTAATAGCAAATCTAACTTGAGGGCACTGAAAGAGTTCAAGGATTAACAGAACCAGCTACTGCATTTAAACAACAGTTGGTTTCCAATGGTGTGTATTTAACGGGTACGAGGAGCCAGAATGCGACTTAGTGCAACCAGTCAACTGACTAGCAATATTGTAATAAATGAGACTTAGTGCAACCAGCCAACTGACTAGCAATATTGTAATAAATGAGACTTAGTGCAACCAGCCAACTGACTAGCAATATTGTAATAAATGAGACTTAGTGCAACCAGCCAACTGACTAGCTTTATTGTAATACTGATTTATTTGAAAACAATGGTGCTACATTTTATTTGTCATCTTACATTCAAAAATGTCTTAACAATGAAGGCTAATATTGGATTCATTGCATAGTCTTCTCTTGAAGTAGTGGAAATGGGTAAAGATGCAATCCAAGAGACCAAAAACATAGAGAATGTGATAAAAGTGTTTTGTACATACGTACGTGTTGAAGATGAACATAAAATGAAATCGCTAACTATACATTGGGATGATAGTGGGGACAAAGAACCAAATGTGAATGAAAATGATAGAAGGTAGTTGTACAATTGCATGCATGTGAAAACAGTATATACTAGACAGTAACATTAAATAATACATTGGCAAACAGAAATATTTACTTATATACTTAGAATCCAAATGGTGGGAACCCAGCTCCCATTGGCCCACCCAAAGTTGGTCCTCCCATACCAGGTCCAAAACCACCTCCAAATATAGAAGGATCTATCATACCACCGCCAAACATACCACCACCTGGACCCATCATTGGACCACCCATTCCCATGTCTGGCCCTGATCCAAACGTCGGGCCCCCAAATGAAAGTAATCTAGAGGTTGGACCAAACGATGGAGGTAGCCCTGGCCCTAGTCCACCGCCTAAACCACCACCTAGTCCACCACCAAATGTTGGAGATAAGTCCGGACTCAAACCACCAAAACCACTTCCTATTCCACCTCCTAAACCACCCCGGAAAGAGGCCCCTAAACCGGAAGTGTCCATACCAGCTAAACCTCCGTCAAAACCTGTCCCGAAACCTGGCGGTAAACCGGAGGAAATTCCAGTTGACATACTGCTGTCAAAGGCTCCGCTTAAACCAGTTCCAACACTTGGACCCATGAACGAGGGCTGTGGTCTGGAAGAACCTGTCATACCAGAGGACGCCATGCCACCCATTCCTGACATCAAGGCACTTAAACCTGGCATTGATGACTCTTGTGATCTAAAATTGGTAGTTGTTGTTGTTGATCTTCTTAGAGGACCAGTTGTATTCACTGCCGAAACAATTCTAGGATCCCGATTATTTGACATGACCAAGTTACCATCTGGACCTCTGACAATAGCACTTCGCTCTCTTGTGGTGGTTACAACAGGTCGATTCTCTTGGCCATTTCTGACAACAGCTGTTCGCTGCCCTCTTGTGGAAGTTACAACAGGCCGGCTCTCTTGTCCATTTCTTCTTGTTGTTACCCGTATCTCAGTTGTTGTGGCATCACGTCTCAGTGCACCTTTACCATTACCGTTAACGTTAGGAGTTTGTTGGTCCACCCTTACTACTCTGACTGTTGATCCGCCGTTCTGGTTGTTTGCCGTGTACTCTGGTTTAAAGATTGGACCTTGGATGGGGCGACGAGTTTCAACAGGAACGGTTACCTTGGTAGTCTTTTGTTCAGTTCTTGTAGAGCTAACAATGGCACCAGGTACGATACCTCCTGGATTTACATTTGAAGTATCTTTAGTTATTGCTCTTCTTTCGCTGTAACATGAATGAAAGAACACTGTTATGGTAAACTGTCATGGTCAAACTATAATTTTGCAAGCTTTACTTGTATTTGTACGAGAAACGTGTACTTACCTGCCAGCATTAACATGTCAAACTAAATATCGAATGCCCTATAATGTTCTAACAATCGAAATCATACATGCTACACATTGAATACATATATCATACTTTTAACACGAAACATCGCATTTACTATTTACATTATGCCTATACAATTGAATTTTAGACAGGTAAATCTATTTCTGCATTGATATTTAGATACTTTAAGTGACTTTAATTTTCGCAAATTATTATAGGAAAGGTTATAGAAATAGCCTTAATCACCAAGAAAATCCAAAAACGCCAGTTCAAGTACATGCATATAAAACATTTCATCAAGCAAGACACCCTTTAACCTCTACTAATTCCTTGGTCTACAAAAAACAAGCACATTCAAAGTATTAGAAATGCTGCGTTCATAACGTAGAAGAGAACAGTTCAAAATGCAACTTGAAAATTGAAAGATATTTATGTAAGCGTAACAAAGATAAAACAACTACTTACGATATTATTCTGGAACCAGGGCTTGATATTTGCGACCCTGATGTTCTGATTCCACTAGATGACCGGCTCGACGTTCTAGATGATACACCTACGTTAGCATTAGTTCGTGGTACACCATTGCTACCAGTTGACGTCGTCTTCGTTACTTTACTGACTGTACTGAATACGGGTGCTACATCCGGCGGTGTGAACGGCTTTTGTCGCCATGTTGGAACCTTTTTGGTTACTGCACGAAAGTTTACAACGGTTCCACCTAAAGTTGTTTTCCTTAAGTCTAATGGACGGGGCGTTACATTGAGGTTAGCTGTTTTCACGGCAGTTTTCGAAGACCCAGATTGTAGATTATTTGTCGTAAGGATCACTGTATTGTCGCTAGGTACTGATTTGCTGCCTCCAAACGATGTAGTTTTCACTGTCTCCACAGTTTTAGTCGATCTGATTGTGTTTACCGGAGGAACTATTTTATCAACTGTTATAGTAACTTCCATATTTCCACCAACAATTGGTCTATTTTCAACCTTTGCTGCATTCGACCTTACACTTGTCTCCGCCGCAAATCCTGGCTGTGGCACGTCAAGCCTTGGCTGTAACGATGATTGTCGCTGTCCTTTGCTGACCTCTCTAAATGAACTTTGAACAAACATTGATCCCTCTTTCTCGTTAAGCGACTGTGAGGAAATAGGCGCGCTACCAAACGTGTTAGTGCGAGTCACGTCGAGATTAGCAGATCCAGTCTGTATATTGTTACTGACCGCGATATTTGCACCAACTGCATTTTTCGTTTTTTTTGCCGTGTCCTGCACGTTCCAGTTTAAACCTTCAAATATATCAGGTTTTAAAGTTTTCATTACAGTGGTTTTCGACACTGTATGTTCAACAGTTCCGATATCAGGAACAGAATTGAAAATGACACCTTTATCGACTACGTTGTTTTTATTTACAACCTCTGTTCCCGTTGATACGGCTTCAGACGTGAATACATTATTCTGAGACATGTCCTTGTTCTGTGTTAATAGAAAAATGTTTTGTTTCTGTCCATTATTTATTGCTGAAGTTTGCACAACATCAAATCCTGCAGATACCGGAGTTGTATTAGCGACTACTGTCGAATCAGAGCTTCTAATAGCCGTTGCTATTGAACCAGACATATCTGGAATATGTATGGAATTTAAATTTGTGTCCGAGTTGTGTATTGTTTGTGTTTTACGTTCAACAGTCATAACTCTTTCTATTGGCTGATTAGATATTGTTTGTGTGTTGCGTTCCACAGTCATGACTCTTTCAATGGGCTGACTAGCTACAACTGAACTTGTAATTACTCTATTCTGCTGATTCGTAAATGGGTTTGATACAATGGAACGGCTTGTTGTACTTGATCCATCACTAATTGACTTTGTTTCTAGAACTTTCTCGTTCCTCTTCCCTCCTTGCAGCGCTCGTGCGATCTTTGCAGCTAGAGGTCCGCTAAGTTCGGTTGTTTCTGGATATACCTTTGTCGCAATTTTACTTGTTCGACTGGATGTCGAGCTACTACTTCCTGTTGACATATCCGCATTCCTTGTCGATTGGATCCTTGGACCGGAATTCGAATTAACGACAGTTTTGATATGTGTGATCTGAGACGTAGATACAGGTCTGTTCATCTGTGTTTGAATACCTGTGTTTGTTGTTTTGATTGATTCTGCTACTGTATCCATATTGACTGCTTCAGATTGTCTGACATTGAATGTGTTCGATGTTGCGGAGCCAGGACCATTAGCTAATGATTTAGAAATAGTGTTTGCATTTGAAAAATCAAATGAAGCTTGTGGCTCTGAGGTAAGCACAACATTACCTGATGATGAAAACGAAGAAGATGCAGTGTTTGAAGATGTACCTACAATCGGTTCCATCGGTTCAATTGTTAAAACCCCTGTTGAGCTTTGACTACTTTCGGGAACTGTTGCAACGTTATTTCCAGAGTTTGTATGGAAACGGGTAGTTTCAATTCTTTCCGTTCTAATAACAGTTCCAACAGGTTGGCTTAAAATGGCACCTGGCGCTTCGAAAACTCCTGCCGAACTCTGACTACTTTCGGGTACTGCTACAAAGTTATTTGCAGCATTTGTGTCAAAATTGGTAGTTTCAGTTCTAATAACAGATCCTACAGGTTGACTCAAAATGGCACCTGGCGCTTCGAAAATACTGGTTGAGCTCTGACTACTTTCAGGGACTGCTACAACGTTATTTCCTGAGCTTGCAAAATTAGTAGTTTCAATTCTAGTTACAGTTCCAACAGGTTGGCTAAGAATGGCACCTGGTGCTTCAAAACCTCCTGTTGCGCTTTGACTACTTTCAGGTACTGTTATAGCGTTATTTCCTGAGCTTGAAGTAAAATTAGTAGTTTCAATTCTAGTAACAGTTCCAACAGGTTGACTCAGAATGGCACCTGGCGCTTTGAAAACCCCTGTTGAGCTTTGACTACTTTCGGGGACTGTTACAACGTTATTTCCAGAGTTTGTATTAAAATGGGTAGTTTCAATTCTTTCAGTTCTAATTACAGTTCCAACAGGTTGGCTCAGAATGCCACCTGGTGCTTCAAAAACTCCTGTCGATATTTGACTACTTTCAGGGACTGCTACAAAGTTATTTCCGGAATTTGTTTCAAAATTGGTTGTTTCAGTCCTAGTTAAAGTTCCAACAGGTTGACTCAGACCGGCACCTGGAGCTTCAAATACTGTCAGTGTACCAGGCTCCGTAATACCTCTTGTTTCACTTGCTACATTTATAGTTTTGTCAGTAATTATAGACGTAGAAGGCTCGGCCTGTCTCACGATGTTTACTGTTTCAGAGCTTTCAAATATGCCAGGTTGACCTCCAATTATTGCGTTGTTCAGACCATCATTCACTATTTGCGACGATATATGGAAAGTGGATATATTTCGAGTTCCGGATTGCAAATCGCTATTTTGTCCTACAGAACTAGCGTCAATCGTGCCTGTTGACTGCACATCTTGTACCCCACTGCCAAACTGCCCTGATGAAAAGTCACTGACCACAGCTTGACCTTGTACATTTGCATCGGGGCCTGTAAAGAAACCCTCTTTACTTTCGATACGATTTATATGTGATGCAGGTAGGTCGTTCATACCACCGAACGTTGTCGTTTTGGTTATTGTTACAGTCTTGCTGGATGTGTGAACATTATTGTCATTAGCAATTACCCTTCCCGCAGATGCGTCATTATTAAGGCCTGAAGAATCTATAGTCCTTTCAATAGTTACAGATTTGGATGGTATTTGTAATCTGTTGGTAATAAAGTTTGGAACGTTATTTTGTTTACTCTCGATTACAGTGTTGGCCGTATTGGCGCCATCACCACTCATACCTGATTTGTCCGATGTAATCTCTGTTTTTATTATCTTTATTCCATTTGTAACAGGTTGGTTTGATATGGAATGAGTTTGTACAGTCTGTGTCCGGTCTCCAACAAACAAAGGGCGTTGATTTTCAACCACTGTTTGTTCAGAATGAAATGATTGACCATCAATTGTTGGGACATGTCCACCAGAAGTAAATGTCTTTGTTTCTTTAATAACAACTGTGTTGGATGAGTGTGCCGGACCACTATCAATGACGAGAGGTTCTTCAAAGCTTACTCGTTCTACTCGACGCGATCGACCATCAGCTGTACTGATATCAGTGTTTCCTACTCCAGTCGTTACTGTTGGAACTGTATGCTGGTCTGCAAAAACGTTATTCTGGTTACCTAGACTGCTAGACTGTTGAACTCTTTCGGTAACAACAACTGGTATATTAACATTGGACGTAGTACTTATTGGGGGTTCTACGATGCGATCATTTACAGTTATAGCTGAATTTGCAGCATCTACATTTGCAGTACCATGGTCAAACATTGTGTCTTGAGACGTAACCGTTTTTGTTATGACAGATGGGAGCCTTACTACAGACGAGCCCTGTGTATTAGATACCATGTTGTTGGTAACTACCGTTTCTACGTTTGAATGCGAAGAAGAGGATCTCCAATCATTGGCTGCAGCACCTGTATCAGAGTTAAATGTAGTTGCTGGTGTAACAGTTGGATTGCGTTCAACAGATGCCTGTGAAGAACCTGTGTGTGCATCTTGGAACGTCGAGGAACCAGTTGAGGAAAACATGTCACGATGAGCGGCGTTGCTTGTGGTGTCCATGTTATTTCCCATACCTCCCAGCATGCCCATGTCTGGTGTACTTCCCATATTACTACCACCAAAGTCTGGTAAGCCGCCATTCATTGCTCCGTACTGATCCACAAAACCAGGGTTCATACTTTTCATCATCGCAAGAACGTTGGCGGTACTAGCGGCTCCTCTAGCAGCCGGGGAACTTGCCGTCGGAGTTGAGCTGATTCTATGCATAATCAGAGCCATGATTGCGTTTTCAATGGCTGGGTTTCCACCATTTGTGCTTGTTTGAGGTGGACTGTTTTGGGCGGACGTAAACGCACTCATAAGCTGGCTTTTAATTTGTTTAGGAATAGGAATTTTCGGTGCTGTATTGTTTTGTTTGCTTGTTTGTGTCCCTATTGTTCTCACTTGCTTTGATACGGTCTGACCACCCTTTTGACTTAAACCTCTTCCTGCCGAGGAGCTTTCACTGCCACCTCTCCTTGATTCAATAATAGCTTCATTTCTTCCCTCAGCCCCTCCAGCCGAACCATGAAACTCCTCAGTCTTAGTGATAGTTGTTATCCTGTTGCTTGTGGTACGTCTTGAGGATTGTCGTGACTCACTGCCTTCCCTTTCAGCTCCACCTTCCCCACTTACCATCGACGTACTGACGAACTCTTGTAACCCAACACCAGAATTAGCGACAGCAGCCTCTAGAAACCGCTTCTGGTCAGTAGGTTTGTGTATGGTTCCTGACGTTGCCCTGTGAGGGAAAACAATACAGCCTTTCATGTTACGATACTTTAACAATGACAAATTATGATGGTCACGAATATGTGTATCAGTACTGTATGCTCTCTTGTATAAAGGGTGACTGGTTATGCTTGGTTTTATAGTATCCATATGTTGTTCGAAGTGTTGATTTATTTGGGCGGATTTGGTTCAACATAAAAGGCTGTATTGCACAAGTTTTCAACGGACAAATATAAAATGTATAAAAAGTAAGGAATCGTGCAATTCAACAGCCATGCGATAATAAGAACACTTTCCACCAATGAAGAGTTGCAGAAGTCGGAGTTGAAAGTGCGTGCAGAAGAATTAGAAATATGTATGCTTGGTATATGTCTGTCGTTGGACAATGTATATCATTTGTAACTTTAAGAGGTTATAGATAGAGTCCTTATTGGCTCACAGTGTATCTAACAGCGTTTGTATTCCAGATTCGTTAACATATATGTACTCGAGAGGTTACACCAACATTTAATCCAGACTCGCTAGAAATGATATCCCTTAATGATAATACGAATCAAGAATTGTATGAGAATGGTTTAGATGGCCCGACTGATTAACATAAAGTTATATAATATAAAGGTAAACCAACAGGCTTATATGTTTATTCAGTTGTACACATTGCACTAAACGAATATTTTTGGTAGCATACTACAGTGTTGATTCCTAAGACAGTGTCCGCGAAGCAATTGGTAGCTTTTTATCAATGAGGTAGTGTTCGCGAATCAATTTGTAGCTTTGTTATCAATGAGGCCGTGTCCGCGGATCAACTGGTAGCTTTCTTAATCAGTGAGACAGTGTTCGCGAATCAATTCGTAGCTTTCTTTATCAGTGAGGTGGTGTCCGCGAATCAATTGATAGCTTTATTATCAATGAGGTAGTGACCGCGGATCAATTGGTAGCTTTTTTATAAATGAGGTAGTGTCCGCGAATCAATTGGTAGCTTTTTTTATAAATGAGGTAGTGTCCGCGAATCAATTGGTAGCTTTCTTTATCAGTGAGGTAATGTTCGCGAATCAATTGGAAGTTTTCTTTATCAATGAGGCAGTGTCCGCGAATCAATTGGCAGCTTTCTTTATCAATGAGATAGTGTCGCGAATCAATTGGTAGCTTTCTTTATCAATGAGGTAGTGTCCGCAAATCAATTGGTAGCTTTCTTTATCAGTGACACAGTGTCCGCGAATCAATTTGGATCTATGTTATCAATGAGGTAGTGTCCGCGGTCGAATTGGCAGCTTTTTTATCAATGAGGTAGTGTCCGCGAATCAATTGGTAGCTTTATTTATCAATGAGGTAGTGTCCGCGGACGAATCGGTAGCTTTTTTTTATCAATGAGGTAGTGTTCGGGACGAATCGGTAGCTTGGTTTATCAATGAGGTATTGCTCGCGAATCAATTGGTAACTATCTTTATCAATGAGCTAGTGTGCGCGGACGAATTGGTAGCTTTCTTGTCAATGAGGTAGTGTTTGCAGACGAATTGTTAGCTTTCTTTATCAATGAGGTAGTGTTCGGGACAAATTGGTAGCTTGGTTTATCATTGAGCCAGTGCTCCTGAATCAATTGGTAGCTTTCTTTGTCAATGAGGTAGTGTGCGCGGACAAATTGGTAGCTTTCTTTGTCAATGAGGTAGTGTGCGCGGACGAATTGGTAGCTTTCTTTGTCAATGAGGTAGTGTTTGCTGGCGAATTGTTAGCTTTCTTTATCAATGAGGTAGTGTTCGCGGACGAATTGGTAGCTTTTTTTATCAATGAGGTAGTGTTCGGGACGAATTGGTAGCTTGGTTTATCATTGAGCCAGTGCTCCTGAATCAATTGGTAGCTTTCTTTGTCAATGAGGTAGTGTTCGCAGACGTGTTTGATAGCTTTCTTTGTCAATGAGGTAGTGCTCGCAGACGAATTGGTAGCTTTCTTTATCAATGAGACAGTGTCCGCGGATCAATTGTTAGCTTTTTATCAATGAGGTAGTGCTCGCGGACGAAGTGGTAGCTTGGTTTATCATTGAGGCAGTGCTCGCTAATCAATTGGTAGCTTTCTTTGTCAATGAGGTAGTGTTCGCGGACTGACTGGTAGCTTGTTTTAAATGTTGAGAACAATGTGTCTTTGTCAAACTCGCTATGTTTAAGTTATAGTTCTTTAGTTTAACAAACTATTGGATGTGTGTAATATGTAATGTATAGGATGGGTGCAGTAACTTCATGCAATAGATGAAAATAATACACAAGAAAAAGCAAATCCTTACAACAGTACAACTATAACCTTCGTTTAGACGTCCTCTGAGAACTATGGCAAACGTATCAACCATTTCAATGATAGGCAGGCTCACGAAAATCATTTCTTTCGTAATTCAGGTCATTAAATATTGATAACACATTGGTTTCATTTCAATTTTAATCACATATATTATGAAGTTGATATTCGTAGTAATTGTACTGTTATATTTATTTGCAAGATATATTTAAAGAAAATTGAATGCAATATATATTGGCAAGCAGAATATTGGTAAAGTATAGCAAAGTTACAGAATAGAAGGCTATTCTAAAGCGATATATGTATAAATATATATGCTATCAGGAAAATTGCTTGCATACACAAATACAGAAAATGGCCATGTTTTCGATTGTACTGAATTTTCATAGTGTGCATACATCGTACACTCAAATAGGAATATTCATTTTATTGTTGTTTATATACAAAATGAATGTATCCTTTTGATGCGTTAATATGTAAATTTACTGATCGAAAAAGAAGTATCCACAACTTCAAGTTACTTCATACATATGTTGAACTTTTAATTCTCATGACCATTTTCTGCTGAATTGAGAATACATAAGACAAGAGGTAAATAAATGGATGCCAGTGGTAGTTACCTTGGCCCTACAGGTGCAAAGAATGCATTGGTCTGTACACTGTCTGGTATAGCGCCACCAATTCGTATGTCAGCACAGTTGTAGAAGTCTTCCTGCGGTCCAACTCCAATACCAGATTGACCACTGGCTAGGTCTTCTCCCCAACTATTGGCTGTAATGTAACACATTTACGTCAATTGTTAAATCACCATGGCCGCAACATAGGGGTAAACTTAAAAACCACATTTGTATAACGGGTGCACTATGACTTGCTGATGGAGGTCGTGAGTACGAGCCCCGTCAAAGCCACCCGTTGTTTCCTTGAGCAAGAAACGTTACCCTTATTGCTTAGTACTGGTTCGTTCCAGGAACGTGAGTTCACAATCGAACTTAAATAAATTGAGGGCCTTATGGGAGGTTAACTTAAATATCAAATAAGCGCCTTCGTTAAATATCGCCAAAACCAAAAATAACAAAAAGGTTTTAATGATTGTTCTCAGTACTCATGCATTGACCAGGACAACCTTGTGAATGGATATACACTTAATGCAGCAAACCATACCGATTGTCAACCTGCTTTATTTGCTCTAATGACAGACCGTTATTATAAAAAAAAAATAGCCATAACAATCATTACACACGATATGGGTCTTTTTTATATTTGAACTAACCAATAGGTATCTCTCTTCGCGTTATTTTTTCATTTCTAAAAAAACCCGTATGTATATATATTTATATATATATATATCAGTTCCTTCCAAAGAAGTTCATGTTTGCTAAATATACTAAATCCCGCGTTTATACTTGTCACGTTAATAACTGCATTAGCTATCTTGGTACAAGGGGAGAGCCGTAAATAAGTTTTAGAACTTGTGGCTTGACTCTTTTACCCTTTCGTTTACATGTTACTGTGTTAAATTGTATGTGTTTATATATGTAAAAACACAAAAAAATGACACAGACAAACGATGAAGAAAACTAACTTTTATAATAGCTCTATTGACGCATAAATATCTAATGAATGAACCGATGAAGGTATAAAACAAAAAACTCGTTGGATGAATAAAGTTAAGTACAAGTTGTTTTTTAAAACCGCAGTCATCAGTGGTTTGACTTTAACAGTCGACTTTGACATTTCCAGAATGACAAGAACATTGTTTATAGATCATTTTCTAATTGTATGGTAATTGGGGGGGGGGGGAAAACC
>ENA-OREC01000446-OREC01000446.1-marine-metagenome-genome-assembly--contig:-NODE-446-length-15959-cov-13.848445_pt1 | contig 15959 bp, 3 predicted proteins | sample MGYA00248626_ERZ508543 | MGnify/ENA primary metagenome ERZ508543 (study PRJEB26211, sample SAMN05518279) | marine metagenome | isolation source: Puget Sound, Washington, USA | host: Bankia setacea...
TTTCCCAATCTTGCAAATTTTGAACCATGAAATGTCATTAAATGAAAACTGTAATTATTGCACCTGTTAACCACTAGATACTATTAGATATATAGAATTGCTAATTGTAGACTTATTTACTAAAATTAGTTTATACTAATCCTGTAGATTATACCAGTTAAAATCCAAGGACAGTTGTCTTTGATAAGAAAGTAATAGTGCAAGACAAAGTAAAAATACAGTTAGATTACAGCCCCTTTTCTAAATTGGTAAGCTAGGACATGAACACAACTGTCTTGCCAATGTAACTTTTTTATACAATGCCTTTCAAAGACTGTTTTAGGGGACTGGCATAAAATTAAGCCTCCATAAATATATTTTTGTTTGACTGTTAACAGATAACCGCTACTATAAATTTGGAAATATTTGCTTTTAAAAATCATGAAGTTGTTCAAATGGAGCTTTAACTGTCAGGTTGATGTAACACAGTTTTTTTAAATTATATCTCAAGAGATTACAATTTTTTAAATCCATGACATTTTTTAATGAAAACCTTAAGCAAGGAAAACCAAATTTGCCATAGTCATATTGTTATTTGTCACGACTAACACTCTCTTTGCAAAACATATTTTACATTTTTATGAGTCTAGTATTTTATTGATAGTTATTAGTACTCTTACCATTTTACCTATAGTATCCCCTTTAGGGACCTAGAAGTAGTATTTATAGAACATTATTCTTGTAGATAGATATTTTTTCTCTATTTGTTTCCAACAGGGCAAGGTGAGGTTACAGTGGTTGTTTCGTAAGACACACTGACAAATAAAAACGTGATCTCACATGAAATATAATAAACATAACGTGTAACAATTAACATTTGATAATAGAAGAAACAGAGTCATTTGATTAAGGTTGTTGACTTTATAATCATTAAAAACTGTTCCATCAATCTAAAGGAAAGACTACGATAGATCCTTTGGTCATGACTGGTACAAAAATTAGTCAGTTCAGAAAAGTTATCAGAAATTTTACAACAGGCGAAACCAATTAATTTTTATCGGACCAGTAAAGGTTGGCAGTCGATTGCAATAAGTGGTACCATGTGCAAACTTTGAAAAGACATGTGTGATTAATCGGCAGATTTGTAGGATTTCCTAGAGTCTTGATCCTTTGTGCTCTGTGATTTGCTTGAACTCGCTTAAAGCCTTCGCTGATTCTCGAAAGCTTCGCCACTACTTAGCCCCATGTTTGGAAGTATAAAATAAAATTCTTCAAAAACATTATAACAACATGTCATGCTGTCTAGATAAGTGCTGCTTTGTTCAAGTCTAAATTACGTTGAATATTTTATTATTGAATAAACGATGTGTCTGTAGACACTGCCATAGTCTTAGATTTAGATCGTAGGCTATAGTTTTTTAAACCATGATTGTTGTATTTTGTTTATCTTTCCAACATTAGAGCCTACAGTTTCAAATGGCTCAGATGGTAAATTGTACAAGTTGTCTGGTGCCCATATTGTGTTGCCATGTCTTGTGAATAAGTTTCATTTCTTTTATACAAGTGATTGATCTGTACAATTTCATTTGACAGCATGTCCCAAGTCACACATATATATCCATTTAAGATTTACTTTCCGTATATTCTAAATATGAACTTAGTTATTTGACATTTCAGTTCTTTTTAAAAAATTCTGTTGTCATTTTGGTTGGTCATATTTTTAAATGTTAAACCACTCCTTGAATGTTTATTTTGACATTTATCAGTTTAGCCACTCCTGCTTTGTCTATCATTGGTCATGTTTATACTGTTTGGCCACTCCCACTATGCTTCAATAGGCATTGACCATATATGGAATGTTGACCACTCCCACTGTACAAACATTGGTCATATTGAATAACACCACTCCCATTTGGTACAGCATTGACCATATTTGGCAGTACTGATTTAAAATATGCAAATGTTTACACTTAAAACTCAACATACAGAAAGTATTGGATGTTTCTGTTTGCAAAAAAATGTCTTATTAAGCAATCAAATGGCTCTGAAATATCAGGTTTCTCATTAATTTTAACTTTTACTATATATATGTATACTTGTCAACAGTTTAACAATCACGGAAAACTAAGAACATTTGAAAATAACCACAACTAATACATGTAAAATATTCATGTAGAAAAAATAACTTCTGTGTCCATTGTTTTGACTGTAACTTTAACGTGGCAGTCTAACTTTAATGTGGCAGTCTAACTTTAATGTGGCAGTCTAACAGTAATGTGGCAGTCTAACATGAATGTGGAAGTCTAACATTAATGTGGAAGTCTAACTCCACGTGACTAACAGTTGATAGAAGTACTTAATCCTGTAGATTTTAGGCTGTCTCAGTAAAGTTCTGCAGAGACCATTACTCAAGATTGACAAACAACGGTCTTTGTACACAATCAGTTTTCATAGTGAGACTGATATCTTGTGGTCTTCATAACAGACTAGTCTTAATTCTGTATGGTCTTTATAACAGACTAGTCTTAATTCTGTATGGTCTTTATAACAGACTAGTCTTAATTCTGTATGGTCTTCATAACAGATCTTGACTCTTTTTTTTTTCCAAATGACTCTAGTAGTCTGATATACATAATTTTATGTAATGTAACAAATTTAAACGATTATCTGTATTGCTAACATAAGTTTTGTAGCACTAAAATGGTTTAGAATTAACCAAACGTAATGTTGGTTTGTTGCAGATAACTATTAATTAACAGTAGGGTACATTTTTAACATCAAACTTTAAATTGCCAAGCTGCATTGTTGCTTGGAAACATTTTGATTTTTAATTATGTTTTGTTTATTTTATCAAAATTATTATTTTTTGGATTTTTTTTGTGTACACGTATTTGTTTTTTATTCTCAAAAGCAGATTAAAGTTATCCCGTTTCTGATCCCACTTTATGTAGCAAATATAAATTTCTAAACTTTGTTTTCAAAAAAATGCATCTTAAATAGTTTACATTTTGAACCACAGTTTTACATGTTTACCATATTGCACAAAAAGGCATGTTTTCTGTTGGAGTCATTATGTTCCTTGTAGTGAAATGCTAGATTTTACTTAGTTGGCATTTTTACCCAGTAGTTATTCTGTTCTTATACATGTATATATATCCTCGTTACCTCAACATTTTCTTTCATTTTCCTGATTAACTGATATTTTCGACCTAGCAGACTTGTTTCCAAAATATCTACTGCGGCACGATTTAAAAATTAGGACTAAATGCTACATATATTTGTTTTACTGTTTTAATCAAAGTTATCTCTAATTTATGTTAAATAAAAAAAAAAAAAATTCCAATTAAATTATGTGAATTAAATTATTAAGGTTTGAAATTTTATATCTACCAAGTGGGTTCGCTGAAATAAAATCATTGAAATGTTATCATAACTCCAATATAACCATTGAAAAATAATTGTAATTGAAACATAAATCAATATATAAAATATAATAATAAGGTTTCTTTCTTTTTATCCAAATCTATATACTTTTTATTCTAGTTCTCAACTTTAAATACAGAATCAAGTAACATATGTAAATCTTTGTTGCTTCTTTAGGCAAGAGCTTCGTCAGGAGGTGGTAGATCAACAGACGACATTGTGGATGAAGTGGCAGCAGACATTGTCTCCAAGCTGCCACCTAACTTTGACACTGATGCTGCACTCCGACGCTACCCGACGTCATACAAACAGAGCATGAACACTGTGCTTGTTCAAGAGATGGTCAGGTTTAACAGATTGTTGACAGTGATCAGAGCCAGCTTGATCAACATTAGAAAGGCTATCAAGGTATGAAAAGACTTTGCCGTAACACATTTTATTTATATAAAACTAAGGGTTTGGTTCTTCATAAAGTATATGCTTATAATACCCTATCATTCTTCATACAGGTTAGACATCATCATGCCATCTAACCGATTCAAACAGGGTGACCTTGCAGTCACATGCTTGTATAGCTTGGGAAAATATCATTTTAACTTGTTCTCTGCAAGAATATTTCATCTCAACGGCATCATGTTACATATAAGAATATTTCATGATTTCTGATCCACAGTACTGTATACAAATATTGACCTGAAACTACGGAATACATTACATGGACCAATGCATTACAAAATAGGTGTTACATGTGTATACAATGGACATGAGTTCTTTACTCTGTTGTAATAACATGAATATCTAATCCACCTATTTCAAAATTAAGCAGAGTAACGAAGTCACGAGTGTCTGGTCAATGTTCCTATACAATATATACCGGTATATATACATCGATGTTTCATTAAAACCAATATCTCTCTCCTCATACAGGGTCTGGTTGTGATGTCGGCCGATCTTGAAGAAGTAACCATGAGTATCTTAAAGGGTAAGATTCCGGGCATGTGGATGAAGAGATCCTACCCATCGTTGAAACCACTCGGCTCGTATGTCAACGACTTCTTGGCTAGACTCACATTCCTACAGGTACTGAGCATTGTTTTAACCTAAGATATATCTAATTTTTGTTCAATAAAGAAAACAAGTTTAGAATGCTGTAAATTCCAAGCATCATTCAGTGCTATTCAAACTTTTTGTGTTATAGAATGGTAAATTACCAGGTACTGAACGTGAATCTTCATCTTTTTTTTTTGGACACATTATTCAAAGCCACGTTCAGTGCTATTCAAACTTCTAGTGCTAGGGATGTAGAATGCTTCAACTTAAACAGCAAACAAACAATCTATATTTATTAACATGTTTACTTGTGAAATTATAACCATAGACTTTGATCATATGCATGTTTCTGGTTTCAAGGGGACTGTGGGTATTTATACTTGATAAACTGTTCTTGGGGTAAAAAGGAATCCGGCACCCTGTCCGTCCATCCTTCTGTATGTCCTTATATCTTGTAAGCTCAACTCCTCCTTAATTGCTATTGATGAAACTTATCACAGTTGCCGTATAGAACCTGAGAACGTGCATGAAGGAAATTTGTTCCAGTCCATACAATTTCAAGGGAGATAATAATAAGTAGTGCGGAACTGTTGGTATTTTTGTGTAACTTGACTCACAGTTATAAGTTTAATTGTGTCTAATATAGAATTCATTTAATGCTTTTCTACAAGACGTGTGTGTTTTCCTATTTCAGGACTGGTATGATAACAATGCCCCACCCGTGTTCTGGATCTCGGGCTTCTACTTCACCCAGGCTTTCTTGACAGGCGCCCAACAGAATTACGCCCGTAAATACACAATACCCATTGACTTGCTGGGCTTCGACTATCAGGTCCTAGATGATAAGGAGTATACAGAGCCTCCTGAAGATGGTTAGTACTGGTTATATGTTAGGCAAACACTGTAAAAAGACAACTCATTTTGCACACAATTGAAGACGGCTACATGTGTTTCCAGTAAATTGTCAGGCAAACATTTGAAGAGATAATTTATTTGTGAACACCATTTATTTGAAAACACTGTTTATTTGACAAAAATGATCTGAGAGTGATAATTATTTTTAAGTGGTGTATTATGTAAGTGACCTGTTCCTGGAGGGGGCCAGATAGACTAGTTGGAAAAGTAGATTTTGGTCCTCTATGTTAAAAACTTAAATAATTCGAGGAGTGAATGCAAGAAAGGTTCTATCTGCTTCTTAATTAAATAGCACTTAGAACCCTTTCGTTTTCACTCCAAAAGTGTTGTAAAACCAACTAAACAAAAAACATACATCCGCGCGAAGACATATAGCACGAGTTTATTGTATGGAAAAGTTGGAAAGTAGACTATAAACATTAGTTAAGTGAGAAAAATGTATTTAAATTGACCAAAGGAAAATGTATATAAAAGATTGAATAAAAAAAGTCATTGACGAACAATCAATGAATACAATCAATAGAGATAAATACATTGACCATTGAATAATATGTGAGTTCTTTGTTGCAGGTGTATATGTTCAGGGTCTATATCTAGAAGGAGCTAAATGGGACAGAAAGAACAACATCCTTGGAGAGTCCTTACCTAAGATCCTCTTTGACACTATGCCTGTGGTAAAACATTTGGGTTTATTTTCTACTACATGTGTTATTAGTTTTTACGTCAGTTTATCGGGAAATAATTTGTTTGTGTGTGTTTTCTATACATGTGCAATACAGTAATGTTTCACCATTAATACTACCTATTTAGTTTAGTTATGTTTGTACCTGTATATGATATATTTGATGGAATACACACAATCGTTATCATCATTATCTTACTTCATATAGATCTATCAAAAGTTCTCTATAGTAGATCATCTCAGACTTAAGTCGCTCAAGCTATCAAATCCTTGACCAGTTTTATCCAATGGTTACCAAGGATACTAGTCAATAAAAAGGATTGTAAGGTAAACATACACTGTATATCCATTACTCGTGTCTTTCAGATCTGGTGTAAGCCTATCAAGCGCCAGGACCTGAACGAAGACGGCATGTACCATTCCCCTGTGTATAAGACAAGTGAACGTCGCGGTGTATTGTCCACTACTGGTCACTCCACCAACTATGTAATAGGGATGCTTATTCCCACGGACAAACCTGAAGACCACTGGGTACAAAGGGGCGTGGCTATGCTTTGTCAGCTTGATAATTAGTTAAGAGTCAAAGGTCAAAATGTAGACTTGTCAAAATAGGGTCTAAGTTCAAAAAGTAGATTGTCAAAATAGGGTTGATGTCAAAAGCTTAAAATGGACTTTTCCTTATGTATGAATATCACTGCTTAAATGTTTTAAACAAAGTGAAAAGAGGTTTAATATTGTAATATACAGTGTACAGTGCAAATACAGTGTTAAATAGACAATTAGTAAAACTGTAAAGTAGGGTTAAATATAGTGAAATTGTAAAAATGTGTGAACGAAGTATGCATTTGAAAGCCAAAATATTGAAAATTGACAAAAAAGTATTATATTTATGTTGACTATATAAGGGACCCAAACATCATCAAGCTGACAGGCGACCAAACTTACCAATCTTAAAATAGCCACAACAGTTTATCAGCCCGTTACATTTTGTTCTGTTTTACTTGGATATGATTTTTGGAGTGTATCAAAAAGCGTCAAAAATAACCTGAAATCGACACTCGTTTTGCTGTGTCAAACGTCTATATATCCAGTAGCAGAGCGCCCAGTTGGTATTCCGGTTTTGTCCAAAAAAGATCGGAACAAATTTCTGGTCATGATTTGGTGGACTGATCAATATTATATGAACTTTTGTTTTGTTTTATGTGTGTTAAATTTTGATTTATATATTTATGTGGACTTTGTTGATTTTTCTCACAAATTTATTATGCATTTATGGACTTAAATGTGTACTAAATCATTCCATGAAGATTTTAAAACAGACTTGCATGCAGAAGATTAGGTTTTGTGATATTTAGCGAAAATGTCAAAATTTACTTTTTCATATCTTTTGACATATAGAATTCATTTTGTTGTCTTCAAAGTGTTTTGTGTTTTGTTTTTTAAACAATCTATATTTGCTGCTGATCATTCCGTGGTTAGTACAACTTTTATATCCATTCTTCATTGATTAGTCCGTCCAAATACAGACTTAGAATTAAATCCAGTGTTTGACCCGTCCATTGATAACTTGTCGTTTTTTTTTATAATGAATCTATGGACCCAGTATTTTTTTACTTAATATTTATACATATTTTATTGTTATTCAGTGTACATTTATTGTGTACATGCATTGATTATATATGTTTGTGATGTAAACATAAAATGTATCTGTGATGATTTTTTTTGCTGATATATAAGTATAAGAGTATAATTAGATCTAACTGTGAAGCTTTATGAATATAGCAATAGATGTTGTTATCTCTTAAAATCCAAACTAAATCCATGTTGTATAAAGTATGGAGCATTTGGCCAGAACAAAAAAAAAAATCCACTTTACAATTTTTCACTTGGATCATAAAATATGCGAGAAAACATAATATATAATTGCTGGACTATTTGTATTGACTGTGGTCCCCTATGAAGAGACTTATAATACAGTCCACTTTTCCAAACTTCTATTTATATAATGTGTTTTGTCTGTGATAATATGTTTATATATATATATATATTCCAAAAAATAAGTGCCGTTATCTATAGAATGACTGTTATAATGCTTGTATTCCTTTGGTGAAAGTTTCCATGCTTCTAGGAATGGTGTGTACAACTGGAAGCTTCAACAACTACAAGTCCTAAGTATTTATTTACACTGATTAAAACTGCTGAATTGGCACTTTCTTCCTGTTATTTGTTTGTATTGTTTTCATAACTTTTTTCTGAATAAAGTCAATCTAGTGAGAAATGCGTGTCTCAACAACTTTTTGCTTGTCTTTTTTTCCACAGAGATTCTTGGCCATACCCTGACATCATCTTCCATCTTCTATTACTTTCTTATCTCTTCATAGATTGTTGTGCCCTTGTTCTCCATACCTACAAGACCTTTTTTACTGACATACAACTTTAACCTTTATGTGTGTCTCATCAACTGTTTGCTTGTCTTTTTTTCAACCTTCGTCAAACCCTGGCATGGTGGTCTGTGCTCATGAGACAAAAATTGCAATATTAAATAGTCTTTTTACAATACAGTTCTGCATTTCGGAGAACTCAATATTAAAACTTGTCCACAATTAAGAACACCCATTTTCGAAACCAAAACAACTACATGTAATTTCAGAGTAAATGATTCTTGTTATTAAGACCACTTCCCTATGAAGACCACCTTTTGTTGGCGTAAATTGTGGTCAGAATAGCTTCACTGTATAGTTTATCCCTTGGTTGATTTTCCCCTTGTTCTCACACAAAAACGAGACCTTTTTTCAATGACCTACAACTTTGACCTTTAGATAACGTCCAACCATAATTTAAAAAAAGTGCAAAAGCAGATCTAGGAGGGATTTCAATAGCAGGAAGTGTTTATCCTAACATTTACAGACCAAATTTGCAATGTATCACCGGTTTGTTCTTAGACAATTTACGTGTATGTAGATTTATAGGTAAACTTCGGATTCTGCTTTTAAACATTCCTGAAAAATTTGTCTGAAATAAGGGTGCTTTGTTTAGATCCAAAATGTGCAAAATTCTTGACATTCCAGTGTTTGGAGTCTGTGACTGTTCTCGTTTCTGAATTTACTTTGCCCTATTAATACACTTGGGTACTACTTTTCGGGGCTGCCTTAATCACACTACCCACTTAAATACTGGTCCTGGGTTCTGCCTTTTTCAACTTAAGTACTGGTCCCAGAGTATTCCCACTTTAGTACTGGTCCTGGAGTCTGCCTTTTTCAACTTAAGTACTAGTCCTGGATTCTGCCTTTTTCAACTTAAGTACTGGTCCCAGAGTATTCCCACTTTAGTACTGGTCCTGGATTCTGCCTTTTTCAACTTAAGTACTGGTCCCAGAGTCAGATAGTACTAGTCCTGTATTCTGCCTTTTTCAACTTAAGTACTGGTCCCAGAGTAATTCCACTTTAGTACTGGTCCTGGATTCTGCCTTTTTCAACTTAAGTACTGGTCCCAGAGTCAGATAGTACTAGTCCTGGATTCAGTCCCTAGCAGCCGTATGTAGCCAGATGGACTCCAATAAAGACAGGTAGGTGATTCTAGTTTCTGCTCACAAAACGCATGTCAATTACCGGCCAGTTCCGCTATTGAGACTTAAGAAATTAAAACATCTGTACCCGTGTTTTATTGCGGTAATGAAATATGGGTGGGAGTTTGTGTGTGTATGAATTAAATCATGTTTTAGATTACCAGATAATGAGACATGTCATTATTAAGATATAAATATTATTTATGTATTATTCAAATAATAAGACCACCAATTTTGGGTTACAACCAACTTGTTTGTTTCTATTATGACCTGCTTAAGATTCCTTTTTACCAAGCAACATTTTAGTGTGTATGGACCTCCCCCTCACACTAGCGCCCGTTTTTCTCAAATTATACTATGACATTAAAATGAGAGTAGTCAAAATGTGTAGGTTATAGTGACTGGTATGTGAAATATATGTAAATTACAACAATTCCACTGCCTCGTGATATTATAATACAAAGATTGTTCATATTTTAAAACTGGAGTATAGAACACTTGTGAGATGGTCAGGTCAGACAGGTGGGTTTCCTCCCGCACAAAGACCATCCAAACGCAAACATCGGTGCCAACGAGCATGATTAATTTAAGTTGTATAACTTGTTTCGTAATCGTAAAATAAATAAACTAAACTTTAAACACGTGTCCATTGTATACACATGTAACACGTACTTGGTAGCGCGTTGGTCCATGTAATTTATTTGAGAGAATCTGGTCAATTTTCTCTTAAAATAACAAGACTCTGTAGCATATATGTGTATTAGATAGATTAGTTTGTTGTACTCTGTATAGTCTTGCCAGGGATAAGGTGTCGGGTGAAAAACTTGTAACCATTTCTATGCTGCTAAATGCTTACTACCGCTCATATTCTAATTACAAACCAATAATGTGGAAATTAAATCTTAACACTAAAGAGTACAGTCAAACCTGTGTTAAAGACCACCTGCAAACAAAGACCACTTATACAAAACCTGCAGAAAGACCACCAATTCTATCTCTCATCAGATCATTTTCAGTTATATTTAATCTGTTAACCACTTGTAAAAAAGACCACCTTTTGCTGTTCCCCTGGGTGGTCTTTATAGACAGGTTTGACTGTATCTCAAATTCATATGTTAACACACTCTTCACCAATCAGAACAACGTACAAAATGTATTACCCTCATATTCTAATAAAACCAACAATAATGACACAACAAAACGCCCAGTTATTTCTGGTTAGGAGATAAAAAACTTTTAATATATACAATTTTTAAACACATAGATTCATGTAACTAGTGAGGAAAAGGCATGGATAAAACACCCCGTAAAAACAACGTGTACGGTCAGACACTCCATACGTGCCCAGAGAGAAAAAAAAAGTCCCTGGCTTCATGTATTGGTACACCTGAAGTCAATCTTAAGTAAAATATACAAATATCCTAAAAATGGTAAATATTGCTTGTACACCTTTAAGGAAATAGTTGTACAGTTTTAGAATTTCACAAAAAAGGTAAATAGCGCTTGTACACCTTTAATGAAATCTTTGTATGTTTTTACAATTTCAAAAAAATTAGGGTAACTACCTTTCATAACAAATCCTGTTCACAATCAATCCATTCGATCCAAGGATCTGTCGATCAAATGTGCAAAAAAGGGGTCGATTATGTCAGAAATTGTGCTCATGATTTTGAGTGGACACTTTTTTCAACGTTCTATTACACTAGTTATATCCGACTTTACTGTTTTTAACTTGACAGTTGTTTATACAATTTAACTAGTTTGACTTTCAATAAATAACTTGTCATTTAACTGCATTTGAAATTGACCGTCTTTATCATCACCAATATATAATTACTTCCCTTGTTAAATCTTCATTTTCTTTCATTTTTTCTTACATTGTATTAATCAGAATTACTCCGTTGTAAAATCTTCATTTTCTCTCAATGAAGGACAATAGCTTGATGTATGAATAGTTTACCGACTTCCAGTGTACCAATACATCAAAACAGAGCCTCACATTCAAACCTTGTCAATCAATCAAAAATGCTTACATACATCATGTGACAACAATCATCCAATCACAATTAAGTGCTGTTATAATTAAACACAAAGACTATAATAAACTTTGTAGATAATCTTTGTACAAAATACAGAAAACAAACTGATCTCTGAAGATTAAACAACTCTCTGAAGATTATATTGCTATCCTTTTTTTCTACCAGTAAACTACTTTTTTGTAACTATAGAAGGAATAATATTACTTTTTAGTGTTTTTTAAGGATAATAAAAAAGGATTACATTAATTTGTATCACTATTCTTATTACACATACTCTTTTCCAGCGAGGATAAGTCTTTATTTGTTTACATAAGTTTATATGTTGTTTACTTTAATAAACAAATCGGGAAAATTCTAATCTTACAAATAATAAAGAGAAACTCATACCTAGTTATTAAACTTGAAATTCTTATTCACATTGGAACAACATGAAACAATAACTTGTATCCAGCAAAAATGTATTACTACATCAATCAGCTTTTACTTTCTGCCAATTATCCCATACACACATGATAAAAGTGATTTCAAAAAACGTTCCTTTTCGAAAAGAAAATAAGAAAAAAGTTTTTAAAGAGAAAAAGTTTGAGCAAACATGGTGTAAAGTTGCTATGGTAACAGCAAGGTAAATGATTACATGAAAAAACCTACATTAAATGATGTCAGTCCGTTCTCAGATTTTCAGTTATGACTTTTCTCCCATGTTTACATACTAATCTAATAGCAATAATATATTCCAAGAGGACCTCTGCGGCCCTTACATCGCTCACCTGACATTATTAAAATTTGAAAATCATAGGGAAATAACTTAGTACCATATTGCTCAGTATCGAACTTGGCCATGCTCTTGTGGTTATATGCATTGTTCCAAGTTTGTTCCAGATCTGTTAAAACTGGTTGCAAGAGTGTTAACAAACCAATTGTGGACCCCAGATACCATCTTACACTAAGACCTCACCTTGAAGTTGACATTTCGTTCCCAAAATTCATAAAAAAAATCTTTTTAAGAAAGTAGCATACATATATAATAATAAATGCTTCTTATGAAGGAATCTGTGTTGAGTTTCAAAGAAAAAACAACACAACCTTGGTTTTCCTACTTCAAAACTATCCCCAAGTACTAAAACTCTTTTAAGACTAACCCGTTAAACATTATTTTTGGACTATTTAAGTATATGATTATTAAGCTATAGGACCAAGATTAGTTGTCTATATATTCCACTAGGGCATAATTTTATAAATTCTACGTGGCTATGAAGTACAGATGAATATGTATTTTTTTGTATTTTGAGTGAGAGTCCATCTTTAAAAAATGCTGACTCAGGTATGCTGAAATGCTTCCAGTTGATTATCTAAGTATTTTAGTTTATACAGGTTAAAGCTTGTCTTCTTCCACATAATATTAACCCTCAGATTTTACTAAGAAATAATATTACAATGAGCATGATTGTTGCAACAGTAACCTACCAAAGAATGATACAGTAACCTACCAAAGAACGATACAGTAACCTACCAAAGAACAATGCAATCTTGTTAGAAAAGTATGCCCAAAGAATTAGCATACTGGATGTCCATGATGATGCAGTAACCTACCAAAGAATGATACAGTAACTTATCAAAGAACGATACAGTAACCTACCAAAGAACGATACAGTAACCTACCAAAGAACGATACAGTAACCTACCAAAGAACAATGCAATCTTGTTAGAAAAGTATGCCCAAAGAATTAGCATACTGGATGTCCATCCTCTATTCTTACTGTCATAATAACTTCCCTTTATTCATAACCAAACTGCAAACTGATTTCAACAGACTGACAATATTTTACACAGGTGTTTATATGTAATCTTAGAAAGAGAAAAAAGATGAACCACTTCTACTACAACACGCATTCATTCAAAGACCCGAAGAATAAAGAACACACTCGCTCACTCTTTAAATCACTCACTCGCCAACTAACTCACTCACCCACTAAATCTCTCACTCACCCACACGCTCAGATACTCACTCTCACTCACTCACTCACTCACACTTATTACACATAGGTAGTCATATTGCACAACATTGTATATATAGTTAATATTTTTTTCTAATCGAAACCAAACAAAATATCTTTTAAATAGAACTTGAGAAGTGAATGCCAACAAGTTCTATCTGCTTTCTTTGTTCGATAGCACTTATAAACCTCTTGCATTCAACCCCCATTCAATATTGATAATCATAAATATATAAACAAGTTTTCTTATTCGTTTAATTATTGCACGTAATGTCACAAATTTCAATCCTACTGAAATAGAGAAAGGTTATAAACTGCTTATGGGTGGATCTAAACTGCATTTATCTGGTCATATATAGAAAAGAGGTGATTATTTTACTTGCTTTGCAGTGTGGATAAGTTCTAATTGAAACAACCAAGTCAGCATGTCAAGTAGCCGTGCATGTATTGTTGTTCAATTTTCTTTTTTTCTATTAATTCCATTTCTATTCAGCAGCAAGTTTGTAATTTTAAGTATATTCTTTCTCAAATCTACAGAATGTTTTTAAAGCTACTTTCTTGTAAATAGTGTAATTTTAATGTTTTAACCTTTTATCTTTGTTGTTATGAATAGTGTCAAAAGGATCAATTGAAAAATAACAGATACATTGTATATCAAAATTATCAAAAACAAAAATAACATTTTATAATAATAATAATACATTATCGAGTCTCGAGTAACAATATCTTACAAGAAAAGTTTAATATCAAAGCGAAAACAATTTGTAACTACATTCTCAATGTTCCTACAGAAAAAAAGTTATCTGTATTTGCATGGAAAGAAAAATCTACGTGCACCTAAGGGAGACAAATCTTCGTGCAACTGTCTTTTATCAGGGGAGGTAATTAGGGAACAAAACTTGGTTCACCTTTTTCAAACTCAAGGGAGGTAATCAAGTATCATATAACAAGAGTACTAAAGCATGCACACTTATAATGGTAGGTATAATAATTAACAATTCACAAGTTTTTACACAGTTTTGAAAATTATATATAGACTTTATACAACATTTATGTGCAGCTGTTTGTAAAATTCCCAGGTAATAACAACAGTTGTCTTCAAGTTACTCTACTCACAACTATTTGCATTGCATTGGTCAACAAAAATAATAGCAAAAAATGAGGAAAACAAAACAAGAGGGGTAACTCCTGCAGGAAACTTAATCCAAGAATTAAGTTACCTGGCCTATTAATTGTGACAGCGACAATATCAAAGCTAAATATTGAGGCTTTTATAAGAGTTTAATTATCTCCAAAGAAATAATTGTTTTATATCTCAACAAGCATAAATTCGCCAAAAACATGAAAAATTACCAAATAGAGCCAAACAAATCCAGGAAATTTAACAAAATCTTAGGATTTTTCATGTAACCATTTCTGGGGGCAAATTCATCATTTTTCTAAAATTATTAATGAGTCAACCCCAAACAATAAGCATTGTGTGATTAAGCAGATAAAAAAGAATTGCTCAACAAAGCTGTAGGTATTTGGCTTCCAAACACATGTCTTACTTATATAAAGGCTCCACTATGTTCGTCACACAAAAAACACAAATCTATAAAAACACAAGTTTCTTTGCACGTTCACAACACCTAATGAAAGAACTTGTCAGTGGGGGGTATATAGACCTATGTACAAATCAAGGGGATGACAGCTAAAGGGTTCTAAGTGCTATTGAATATTTAAGCAGATAGAACCGTTTCGCATGCACCCCCTCGAAATACGAAATAATAAAAAACATTCAAAACAATATGTACAACTTTGATTTCATACATAACCTACTTTCCCATTCATGTTGCTTTCTTATATCAAACCTTATCAATTATGAAAGTCTGTACAAGAGTATATTTTGCTGATTTATTTATAATTTATCGACAAGTTGGCGTGATTTTCTTTTCTTTGAACAAATGTTATTATACTCAGTTATTGTCATAATTTAATGATCATCAAATTTGCTCTCAATCCAAACTTAATACAAGCGTCGTTTTTTCTCTCTCCAGAATATACCCAATTATTTATCCAATACTACTAGTAAGTCAACTTCCACCTGTAACAATTTTATATCAAAATTAAACTTTGGTTTCCACATTAAAATTGTAAATCAAAATCAACTTTCCCAAACTATTCACAGGTCAAATGAATTCCAAAAAAATCACCATTGAATATTTTATCAATCAATGGCAAATAAGTTCTGAAAAATGTTTCAAAAGTCCCGTAAATCACATAAAGAAGGATTCTGGCTGATACTGTGTAACCCCTTATCAAGGTATATA
>ENA-OREC01000447-OREC01000447.1-marine-metagenome-genome-assembly--contig:-NODE-447-length-15957-cov-14.212594_pt1 | contig 15957 bp, 11 predicted proteins | sample MGYA00248626_ERZ508543 | MGnify/ENA primary metagenome ERZ508543 (study PRJEB26211, sample SAMN05518279) | marine metagenome | isolation source: Puget Sound, Washington, USA | host: Bankia setacea...
GCTTACATAACAGGTCAAATAAATCAATTATACTATATATAGATCACCAGTCTATGAACTTGTTGCTTACATAACAGATCAAATAAATCAATTATAGTATAGATAGATCACCAATCGTCAGCAATACAAAAAGCCACAGTGCCTATATTTTAATTAAGGAGACAATATTCACTCCCTACCCACACACACACAGAGTTTAGTTTGACATAAATAGACAATGAAAACACATATTATGTGGCCATAACACAGAAATCTTGAAGGAAAGTTATCCAATCTGAAGGTGAAGCCTGAACTTAGTGAAACACTGGAGAAATTAAAGTGTTTCTTTGTAAATGTACTTAAATTGCTTATATTGTTTACGAATATTGATCAGAAACGGCAGAATGAATTACTTGGACCGATACATTACAAAATAGGTGTTGCATGTGTATTCAATAACACAATTTTAAGAGATATACTCTGTTGTAATACCACGACAATCTAATCCACCTATTTCACAATTGAGCAGACCATGTAATGAATTCACAGTGTCTAGTCAATGTTCCCATGCAATACAACAGTTACTGTACTCAATATAATACAACTCAACTCAACATTTTATTCAGCATTTCAATTAAAACCTCTGTCCATGATACACAGACAGCCACACAAAACATGGTCACACATTATGCCCCTTTGTCGTTCTCTAAGTGGCACAGGCAACACGGAATCTGGCCAAAACAATAACACTTTTATAGTTCTCATAAAGCCCATTCCTTATACATGTACAATGCTGCATCACACCCACATCTATATAAACATTCCCTACAGTGATTATAAATGGCTATTGATTGAGCACAGGAAAGAGTTTTGTTGGTCAGCCTGTCATGTGAGTTTGTTATTGACAGTACTTAATAAAGCAGCTGAAGCATCATTGTACTGTCAGCTCTTAATAATGTACCAGTAAAACAAAAAGAAAAAAAAAGAAAAAAAAGAAGATAATACTAATTCATTTTAGTTTGCATGTTTATGAAATCAAGCTGAAATTTGTTCCTGGAATCAACCAGTACTGAGCAATGTTGGAAATGTTTCTTGCTTAAGGAAACAACAGGAGCCCTTGAATGGGTTCGAAGTCACACCTGACAAAATATCAATCACAATACATTTCCTAGTTCTTAATATATACCTAAAAACGTTAAGGTAAAATGTTTCTCAAAATGAAATAAGCAATCAGTTATTTTAACACAACGTGAAAGTTTCTGTTAACATTTGAGCATTTACTGTTACACCTTTATCCCCTAAGCCAATCAATGAAGAGCTATAACCCAAATGTCAACACTGTGAGTAGCTATTTTGACCATGCATTATCAAAGCACTTATGAGGCCAGGTCAAGAGAAGGATTGCCTAGCTACCACCTTCTTAGTAGGCCTGAGCCAGTAATAATAGTGAGACTGAGAACAAGACACAACCGGCTGAATGCACACTGGCATACACAGCTAAAGATAGTACTGTCAGCTGCTTGTCCAATGTGGTGAGGAAGATCAGACCATAGGACATATACTTCAAAACTGTAAAAGGCAAGAACGGGGGAGATCTGCAACTTGGCTGACTGAGACAACACTTCATTAGAAACTACGTGGTGATGAGGACAACAAAATTCATCCTTGCGACTTGCCTGCTTGTGTAAAAAGCAATTCAGGAAAAAAGAAGAAGTAGCTATATTTCATTCAGTAAAAACAGTGCAGAGTTGTCGTAAAATGTTGTACCAATGTTCAACCAATACACTAAAACCCATACAGCCAATCATTTCTCTTGAAGTATGCATGTAACTATCACAGTCTTCCTCAGAGAAAATCCCATGTAATGAATTGTGGTAGACCTTTGTTGAGACGTTTTCGTTTAATTGAATAAAATGTCTCCGAGAAAATTTGGGGTGATATTTTATTCAATAGAACTGAAATGTATTACCTACCAGACAGCCGGTACTTATTCTATTTACCCAATTTCTAAGGCTCTACATTATGTTCCTTTATGTTACTATAGAAACAGACAGGTCTTTGTTATGGTTTGATTTGAGATAAAACATGTCTTTTACAGTACATAAGCTAGCTGGTTTACTTACGAGTTATTGCAGTACGGCTCTATTACTAAGGACAAGCCTTGGGACTGCCAAAAGATTGTCTTAAAAGTAGAGAAGTCAGATTTATAGATTTTTGTAACTTCTACAAGACCTGCTAGCTAAGTTTTATCGGTTTGTAGCTATGAAGCCTGACTGATACTTTAAGTCACTAACTGGGCATGCTGTTTTTTTTAAGCAGTGTGACGCAAAATTTGAAATGTGCATGCATATATTAGGCTACAAAACAATTTCAATTCCTTGATCATAACATGTAACTTTCTTTTTCAAATATAAAATACTTTGTTCTTTAATTGTGTTTAATGCTGTCTTTATAGTATAGACATGATCAGCGTTTATTAGAATTAATTATAAAGATCCTAAATAACTGCATAACTTAACGTCTTGCATTAGATCAAGCTTTAATAAAACAGTACCCTGCAGTTCCATGCATTACCAAACTGTCTAGGTGTCCTGCACATACAATGGGCCTGTACATCAACTAGGCAAGTGTGACTAACCATGTGATAAGAGCATGTGTACGATGTTCCTTTCCACACCTTTTAGAGGCCATAATAAGAGAACAAAGTGAAAGGGCACCTGCTTAAGTGCTAATCCATCTCACATGGCATTTACATAATTGATTTGATGATGGTTAGTCCTCAGAGGATGAAAGCCAGTGAGTTCTATGTGCTATTGAATAAGGAAGCTAATGGAACCCTTTCGCATTATAACATCTTGTCCAGTAAATTGGGATTTTTCAAAACTGACCCTAATATAGTCAGAGTGTTTGTGTATTTTGTCCATTTACAAACTGATGTGTAATTATAAGTTATAGACTGTGAAATACCCGGAAGAATGTTTTTATGTTACAAGTATTTAACACAACACTAAATCAATGTATTTTACCCTGCCTCAATAAAATAAGACCAATAACAAAGGCGATTATAGGCCTTAAAGTTAAAGTCATTTATAATGCATAAAAGGGAGATAACTCATATAGTGAAAACAGACACAATTGGCTGTCAGGACCAAATATTATTACATTCCCTCTTAGCTGAGTGAAACTTATGTCAAGACTAGAACACACAATGCAAAAGCTAGAGTTGAGATTTTAAAGTTCCAAATGCTTAAATTACCTCCCTTTGAATTGAATATATAGGTGAATCGCTTTTTTTTTATAAACTCACTCCCCATAACTGATAACGTTAAACATTCTTACAAATGATTGAAGTCCACCTCCTGCATTGTGAGGTATGGGTATTTTTTCCCCTCTCACGCATAGTAAATTCCATCATAAACAGTGTAAAGTTTTCATGCTTGGTCAGTGTATTTTGGTCATTTTTTAAATGTTTAGTTTCCTTACTTCAGAGGGTTCTTTTTACCATCAACTTACAGTGAAAGTATAGTAATAAATATTATATAAAACTCTTATAAAATACATTTAACAAGTAGCTGAGACTCAGTTCTCGACATCACATCCAAATATTGGACAAATCTTTGCACTGCTGGTATTGGCTGTATGACTCGGCAATATGTAATGGAAGAATACCAAAACAACTTGAGCCAAAATTTATGGATGTTTAATAGCAGACATGTCATGGTGATAGAATATACCGTCTGCCTGTCAGCTGTACAAATGATAAATGGACAAATAATTGCAAAGACTTTTGTTGAAAAAATTGCCATTCTTGTTTTTTCTCGGAAATTCTTAAACCCTGATTAAGGCAGGATATATTAGAATTGATTGCTCTCTAACTTTAGTTTGTTTTGCAAAGGAATATACATGCACTAAAGAAACAAACTCACCAACGATGGACATTTAGGAATGATTACTCAGTGGTAATATAGAGCTTGGAGACATAATTATTACATAATAGCCACCTCTCTTTACTTTGAAGTACTGGTATCTAATACAACTCTTGATTTTCATCTTATTTCCACAAATGCTTAAATGTTTAAAGATACACTTTGCATGTCTATCATAACAAGTGAAACACAGTCTTGTAGGTAGAAAACATGTAAGTAAGATTCTATAGCATAGTGTATGAAATGATGATGATGAAGTTTTTCTCAAATAAGGCATTTAATTTCTTGTCTTATTTTGCTAAAATATGTTCCCAATGTCATTTAATCTGCGGTTACAGGACATTTGTATATGTTGTTGTCCAATATCTACTGGTATGTAAACATATTAATTTTGTAACAATTATTCCAATTTTACTTGAATACAATATATATTATAAACAGTTAAATAAAGTTTAAGTTCATAGCTAGCTAATTGCACCTTTAATCATAAGTCTAGGTATAAACAAATGCTAGAATCATCAGTACAAAAACTGTTCCAGAAAGTGATATGTTCCACAATAATCAAATGTTGGCAACTTGACATAATGTGTTGTAACTACGTAGTATTTCTAAGATGCTTTTGGCCTCAATCATTCTGACTATAATGTCCTACAGAGGATTTAACTTAGAAGACATCACAAACAAGATTATAACAAAGCATCATATTTACTGACATCAGGTCCGGTCTGATCAATTGCACGTACACAAACTATAACCATAATTGTACTACGTTCATTTTAGACAGGTTTCCCTGACCCTCCCATCAAAACAATAGCAGAAACTTTTAAACAGATATTTTGTGTTATGAGTAACTTATGACTAAAGTAAATGTCAGACCAAATACAGTGAGAGAAAATAGTGTGTCTGCAGTCAACGCTCTCATAATAAAATGTCAAAAATATTTCTCTAAAATATTCTCTCCAATTTTGAAGGTGTTAAACCATTTTGGCAATTTTCCTAGCCTTATAGTCTGTCAACAGGGTCTAAATGAAGGAATCCTTGTAATGAAAACTGTAACATTTAAAGGATGTACCACACACATGGGATTCTTTACATCCAGACTTAAAATTATTTAAGAATTATTTCAGCTTGTCATCAGATGTCATAATTTAACTGTCATTATTTTCGATAAAACATATAAAGATGCTGTCAATGAGGTCTTCCACTAAACCCTTGATGACTAAAATCAAAGCACAGCAGGCTCTGTAATATTTACTGCATCTAGGATACGCACCGGAAAGTTTAAGTGATTGTAAGTATAAATGTAACATTTTTAACACTGAGGAATAACTTCATTGCAATCTTCTTTATCTGCATACTTTAAATAACTATATCTAAGGCCATGTTGTTTAACCACACTTCTTTGTGTGAAGAGTAAATGACAGTTTCGTTTCGGAGATATGCTAGTATGTTATATTGAATACACACATACTTGAGCCACAAAAAGCCATATTGTGATAAAAGAGTTATATTCTGTATTTGAACAGTTTTATCAAAATCATTTACTATCAATGTAACCATGGTAACAAGATTGCAACCAAACCTCACAGAAACCTTAAACCCCTTGTGAGATAACTTAATGCCAGAGGAGCAAAACATTCATCTGTTTAATATATATGACTCTAGTTTAGTTATTCCCTTATTGAATAAACATTTCTATCAAAGTCAGATCTATAGATAATTGCATGGTCTTATTCAATTAACATGTCTATATAATCCTGTAAGGTAACAGATTGTAAAGTTAATAGTCGAGGAAATCTACCGCCAGATACAGACATAGTTATATCTATTGCTCCCACAACTATAACACAAAATACAGAAATATTATTTACGTAGCCCATGAGACCTTCATTGTTGTACATATAAAACATACTGAATACATGTAGTGATCAAGCCCACACTGTTGTTTGATGTTCAAGCTAGCTGCTATATATCAAACTTTGACGAAGAAACAACCAATTGAGACCCAAGGGTAATGAAAAGTGGAGGATATGCCTTAAGTATTTTGCATGCTTTTAGCAAATTGGAACTTCAAGTTTATAGTGGCAAAATCAACAGCATAGATGGCAATGCAGAATTTATCAAATCTTGAATTTACGTTAAAAGCTAACACTGCCAGGGACATATAACCGCTATAAAAGTGTCCTTTGATTTTGACAGTATTGACAAATTTAATTTTCTTTTAATGGTCACAAAAGCTTTATTTTCAATTTCAGAGATCAAAAGGTCAATGGTATTGAGCAGCAATTTGTATAATTCATTAATAGACATCACTTTACTTTAGGCAGATATTCTTGTAAAGGTTTGTTTCAGAATTTCAGTTTGTTTCATTATATTGCTTTGACAGCCAAGTATAAGCTAATACAGCAAAAACACCTCTAAACCAGACCACCTTGGGACCAGACAAAATGTCCAGTTTAAAGAGGTTTCTGCTTTAAGGGGTTAGTTATATATAGGAAAGAGCAGAATTGGGAACAAAGGCCATGTTTGCTATAAAGGGGTTTCTGTTATTAGAGGGATTCTGGTCTAGAGAGGAGTTCCATTGTACTATAAACAAAGCGCTTGTAATAGAGTACGATTCATAGTAGTTTATTTTCCTGTGTTCTCATTATCTTCACTAAATCATTCACCTTGGACCAATGACTACAATAATCAGTACGTTGACAGCAGGAGGATTGTGGGTAATACCTTAACTTCCGTCGATTCTTTCATTATCATGCTCGTTTCCATGACATGTCCATCCTTCGATGACAGTCACATGAGATTTACTAACTCCCCTCCCTCGAGAATGTTTCCGGTATCTAGCTGAGAAATATTTCCGAGCGAGAGGAACGTAACAGCTGGATGATTGCTCAGCATCTACGAGGATCTTTTTTATCTAAGTCAAGCAGTGACAAGTCATGATGGCAATCGATCAAGTATCTGAATCCAGCAAGGTTATACATACAGCTCAATTTAAAGTTTCCACAGTTGTAAAATCCATTAATACTGCATGTCGTTATGATAACCATGATTCAAGTTAAATGTACTTTTAATCATGCATTTTCATTAGTATCTTTCAAATACAGAACCTCATTTCAAATTGATTATATGCTAATTGTATATACACATGTAGAAGTTCAAATCTATGAAGATTACATAGGGGCAATTGTTTAATCAAAAGTAGATCAATTAAGTAATATATTAATCAGTAGTAGATCAATTAAGTAATATAATAATCAATAGTAGATCAATTAAGTAATATATTAATCAAAAGTAGATCAACTAAGTAATATATTAATCAATAGTAGATCAATTAAGTAATATATTAATCAATAGAATACCAATTACCGTATTGAAACGCTCAATTCTCAAATATAGCTATGATTTGTTTTTTGATCATGCATCATTTTAAACATATATCTCTCCAGGAATGTCATTGCCTGTAATCGAGCCACAGCGTATCTTCAAGTAGTGCATCACTATTGCCTAACTTATAATCTATAAAGCTTTGGAGTTGAAAAATAAATACCTTAAAATTCACACAAAAACACATGTCATTTAAGTGACCTTAAGTTTGGTTCTCGGAAAATTAGTAACCCTATTATGATAACAGTTATTTAACTGTTAACAACGTTAATTTGGAAGGTACATATTGTATAAATACAGAAGAATCAATTATTACAACAATTCACCCTAGTTTTAATTTTGTGTGTGTGCATCTGAGCTGTTCCAAGAATTAAAATGTCAACACATATATAATCATTAAATATACCCCCAGGTACAGTGGTTTATATGAGTTAAATCAACAAATTCAAAACTTCACAAAACTGTATTTCTGAAGAACTGTTGCCACCTCATCTCACACCTATGAGCATTAGTGATTCCACTGTATTCAGAATGGCAGGCGTATAATCTAAAACATATACCATAGGAATGAATGAAGAAGAAAAAAGATGATAATGAGCTCACATTCAGACTTCTACCATTTGACTATAATGTACATAGCATATCCTACTAATTTTTTACAAAGATGATGAACTATAAACGCATTGTGCATGTAAATTGTAAGAGACTGTACATCATAATATTGGTTCTTGATGTTTGGATTACAGAATGCAGGTAAGTGTATATAAATGTAAAGGCAATTATTGTTAGGTAAATAAACATAATAAACACAACAAAAAGAACCAGAATTGTAAAGCAATGGGAAACTAATATATATCCTTTATTATGAAACAAGCACCATTTAAAACACTTATTTCCAAAGGATTCTGTCTGCAAAAATCATTCTCTTCGAACATCTGCATTGGCAACAAAATATGTAACAGAAAAATCTAAACGACGGTACAACGTATACTGGTCACAAAGGTAGCATTATACACACATTTCCTGACAGTTCATAAAAATTTGCATGTATATTACCTCCAGTATCACAGCAACATTGATCTATGATTAAATCCACCAATATTCCTCGTCCATGTAATTACCATACTATGTCTGAGCTATCCCTAGGAAAATCCTCACGGCTCAATTTGAGACAAAAACCACACACAAAGTAAACGAAAAAAAATATCATAACACTCTCCGTCATGTCCAAGGAAAACATGAGCCAAACATTGTAGCACTGCAGTCTAACTAACTGTCACAAACTGTAGTGGTAACTAGGATCCAGGAGAACATTGTTCTATCTAACACCACAACCGTTAATCAAGCTCTCCTTTGACAAGCCATGTTCAATACCAGCTGTTGCTATTTGATGCAGTAGGGGTAATATAACCGTATATAGTGTAGTCTTCAAAAAATTACAAATAGAATCCAATGACTCATACGCAGTTATTGCCTTGTACATGTACGTATACAATATATATGTACGCTAAGCATTTTTATGCCACCGTATTAATGAATGTCAGCCAGGGAAAATTGCCTTGTCTATTAGCGTAAGAGTCTTCACTATTCGTCTATCCATAACCAAATACAGGGGAAGCATCTCAACTTAATGGTTGAATGGAAAACTAGCTTTATTATGCCTTCTAATATCATATATACATGTAGTTACAACTAACTTCTCTGTTACCCCATGCATTGGTTTGTCAGATTTTTATTCAGTTACTTTCCATAAAGAGCATAATTATATCTTTAACATGTCTGCATATTTTTTAATCAGGCAATTAAGAATTGATTTAACTACTAACAGCTTACATTAGTATGTATAATTATAATTGTTGGCCTTAAGGTGTTTGTAATATGCATTCACATTCCACCCACTTACTTATACATGTATGTATACAATTAAAACTTAGATGCCATCCAATCCTTTAACTATTCTTAGTCAACTTTCATCTGCTTATCATTCTTTACAAATATAATAGATTTGTACAAAAGCAGGTTTTAATGTTTACATGTGTTTTACATTTGTTTAGGAAATGACAAATTAAAACACCATACAAGAGAACACTCAAGCACTAAGTTTCATGTACTAAAGAAATTACCATTCAGGTACGTTCTTAGTGGATTTGAACAAACAATATGCAGCAATTTTTCACAGCCAAGGTCTTAGCAGGAAGCAGCTAGCTTGTTTAAAATGCAAATGTTTGCCAGACCAACACTACTTTATACACTCCTAGCTCACATGTATGGTTTAAACTGAAGTATTTGCTATAGACTGCTGTTAAAAACAGGTATTTGATTCAATGTGCAGTCTTGCTGGAAGATAACCCTTGCATGTTATTAAACCAGTACTAAGCAAAGAGGCTAACGTTTCTTGGTTGTAGAAGGGATGATCACTAATAATTAGATCAAGCTTGCATGATGTTGCACTCAAACCTGTCACAATGTAGTTAAAACTTAAAACCCTTGCACAAACCAGTACTTAACAAAGAGTACTTAAAATAATAACACAAACAAACTTTTATTTATACGTTGATTACAAAAGGTATGACTTGTAAAGTTTCTGAGTTACTAGAAACAATTTGTTTCTGTAGGTCAATTGAAAAAGAGCACTTCAAGATTAATACATAGCAAACAATTATTTATCAAGTTGTGACACATCATAACACCATCTGGATAATAAATCTTTCAAAATCAGGGTAAACATCATAGCAAAAACAACAACCAGATCAATACTCTTGTTTCATGTCCTGAATATATAAGTACATTGCCATTCATCCATCAATATCTTCAGTTCATTGAGTCGACTAACAATTACAGAAGTGCTAAAATATTAATACGGTTAATGTTCTAGAATGATTGAATATACTGCCTCTCAGTCATGGCACTCGGGTCTATAAAGTGACTAAATGACTGATCTATAAAGCATTTATGAACTGTGCTTAATTTAACAAGATAACAGCAAGATAAAATATTGTTTCAACCTCACAACAATATTTCTGTTTCACTCACCCTCCTTGTTCCGTGTATTGACACATTTTAGTTCACCATGGTGACTGCATTTAACTTCTTGCAAAACCTCTATTTTCACACAAATTCAAGACTTGTTGTTCCTTGAGCAAGAAACTTTACCCTTAATGCTGAGTACTGGTTGGTTCCAGGAACGGACTCGAGCGTGATTTCACAATCAAACTAAAATAAATTGTGGGCCTTATGGAAGATTGACTAATAAATGTCAAATAAGGCCCCTCGTTAAATATCTTCAAACCAAAAAAAGCCCCTTAATTAGACATAAAAACCCTAAGTCAAACAGAACTTTAAAAAATGTTCACCCGTTTTATTATTCTTAAAGTATTAAACAGTGATTTTACTTTTTTGTCGGAATAGCAGTTTAATGGGTTGAATTATATAATAAGATCTGAAATATTTTAGTTACTTAATAAGTATGTTATTATACTAAAGTGATGACAGACCTCAAATAAATAGACGTGAATATAAAAGAACACTGCTATTCATCCATCAATATCAAGTTCATTAAGTGCTAGCTTAGTGTTCATGAAATCGTTTGGATCTAACTAACACTGGGTCTAAAATCTAATTGGCTCTAAACCGTATTTAGTTTGGACTAATCTTAAGGTTTGAGAGTTTGGATTTAACATTAAGGGAGACCATCTAATTTTTTACAAAGTTGCAAAACTCCCTTTTATTTGATAATTACTGTCAGATTCAGTTTAGCAGAAATTGCAGTCTGTTAAATAAGTGCAACTAAAGGCAACACTATTTATTCTTCTCAGAAATGCATGTTTGGGCACTGCAATCTGTATGTACTCTTATCGTTTTGGCTGTTGAAAGCGAAACAAGAAGAAAGTATCGATACAGGGCTCACAATTTCAAAACTTCCATTGTTAAATTTCAAATTGCCTGACTTTTTCTTCTTCTGAAGCTCACAGCTAGCGATAAACAGGACCAAGACTAACATTTCCCATATTAGAGCTTTTTTAGCAATGCTCTTCTTATTTAGTGTTTAAACTTTGAAGTTAAATGCTTTTAAGGAGAATATAATGACTTGGCTCTATAACTGCGATCTTAATAATTGAGATGCTACAAACGATTTAGTATTTTTTCTTAATACGAAGTGGGAGGAACTGACGTTTAGGAGTATAGTTTCCTGGAAATTGGCTTTTAACATGCAATATACTGTAATTACTACTATTAGCAACACTGATCCAGGATATTCCCTATACACATCTTCTATCAACCAACTTCACTATCTTCACTAATTGCCACTTATCATCCAAACCACCAACAAATACATGTATCATGAACTTCATCATCATAACCACCGCCGCCACTTCAACTACAGTATTATACCATCATCTTCATCATCATAATCAGAACCACCACCTGCATCATCATCCTCAACACCAACCAACAGCATCATTAGAAAATTTAAGAATTGGCTCTTTATGGCTATAAAATCCGGATTATAATAATTGTGGAGCTGCAAAAGATTTAGTTTTTTCGAGGGGGGGAGGGAACTGACGTTTAGCTTTAAGTTTCCTGTAAATTGCCTTTCAGCTTGCAAAACTGTTATTATTGGCAACACTAATCCAGGACATTCAATATATTATGGAAGCATTTTCACTAGCATTAGTTTTGTTTCAGAGATCATCATCATCATCATCGTCACCATTGTCGTTCATCTTTGTCATCATCATCATCATCAGCGTCATAAAAAATCATCACTATCGATCACAAGGCAGCATGTTACAGTATTATTAGAAGAAAATAAAAATACGTACCAGTGTATAAATGCCTTCTAAACACACTCGCTGACTTACCAAGTATATACATGTTGATGGATATTTCAAATAAAGTCTCTATGAAATGAATTTCTCTTTCATGTACTGATCAATAAAAAAAAATGTTGGTATTTAATCTCGATAGGAAAGTCTGTTTAAATATCATCAAAGGTGGCTGAATGTCCTGGCCCATATCTCTTTAAGCTTGATTAGTTCAACATATGGTGTGAATTCTCCATTAAAAGTATTGATATCTGAATGTTCATACACAGGTAAATACTGATTTAATAATTGGCTATTGTAAGCAAACAAACAGTGCTATGGTAAACCTGGAATGTCTTCATTATGAACTTCAGTAAACTGGTATCAGGACCGGTGTTAAACCTAGCCTGTATCTTGTCTGTTATCTAGATTGTATCACAAAATAAATGTTGGTACTATATGACAGGTTGGTGTACATGTGAGAGCTAGTTTAATAATAGCACAGCTGTATTTATTATCAACAACTTAAACTCACTAACATTTGCCAGCTAAATTTTGAATGTTTTGCAGTTTTATTCTTTGATTTCAACTGATACATTTTGTGCATATAAACATATAAACATTAGGTACAAATGTAGACTTATAAACTATAGATTTCTGCTTTTAACATTCCTGATACAATTGCATAAAATGATATTGGATATAATTTAAGCCAGATTAAATGAAAATAAAATTAAGCCAGAAAGCTAATTAATAGGGACAAGTTTAATGTGTCTGATAAACAAAGAAATAAAGAATTACTGAATGTGGGACCTGAAAACATGCTTGTATATAAAGGTTGCCTTAAATTAAAGGAAGTTTAAATATGCCTGGAAAGAAGTTGTAACACTTATAGTTAATGTAATGTTGGTATTCCTTGAATCAATTAGAATGCTCATCATTGTTTTAGAAGTCCATTTTATATTGTTGATATCTTGAAACTGATCGCCTGGTAACATACATATGTATGTAATATTATATATACCCGGTACTTGAAATACTTAGGACAGTCATAAAGATCAATGCACCACTTTTAAAAAGAAAGTATTTTTGAAAAATATATGCTAGAATACTATGATATCATTTATTTTTGTGGGCATCAAATTTCTTATTTATTCCTTGAATGAACATTTCTTGAAGGCCATTACAATTGATGCATTTCATACATGTTGATATCACTAGAAACATATATAAAATTATATAACATTCGTTTACATTTCAATTGTTGATTTAAATGACCAACAAGTTCTGCAAAAAATAGTCCCCAACAAATATTAATGACTGTACAATAGTTTATTATAAACAGAGTTAACATACAACTGACTTAGCGTTCAATGTTAAAGTGTTGCTGATACCAATCACAACATTATATTTAACATCCTGTAACAGTTATGTACATCTGTTTTTAATTGACAAAGCTTTAAAGCGTTTATTATTTTATTGGAAATGAGAGTGCTGCAATTCAGAATTCAATTAGCTAATATGTAGGTACTATCAAGACAGCAGCAACTATTTTAGTTAAGGGTACAATCATGCTCATCATTGCCTAATTAATTTGTGAATAAATACTGCTTATGAAGTGAATTCCTATTGATGTCTTAATATAAGAAATGGTGCAAGTCAAAGTACATTGTATACAATTGTAGTGGATTAAATTTAAGTTGGGATTTTTTAGTTAGACTATGGCCAGAGAATGCCAACATTTGTGTAAGAAAGACTGTAAGAAAAAAGTAACACCCATATAAAAGCAGGTTACCTTGTGGGTAGGTAGGCATTCAAGATTATTTGATTTCATTATGCTTTTTAAAGTATATATAAATTTAAGTGAAGAAGTTTAAATGTGATATACATGTATTTCAAAAACAATCTATTTCAGTTTTGTTTTGTTTTCTGACACAAAGTGTTCACTGAAGTAAGATTGTTAACTTAAGAAATATTACTAAATGCTGTTTGTATCTGCTCAATGTAGCTTTTTGGAATTCCATATAAATGTCAAAATCTCGTACTTTCAAACCATATTTCAGGACAGCTAAACTCACTATATAAATTAATTTATGTACCTTCCTGTCCTATAAGACTATTAAACACTCATGACCGGTGTACCTGCATTATAATTCCCACACAAAAATACAGTTCTATCACGATGATCTACTAATTAACTATTCTGTTCTACTTAGTATAGTGGCTTTAAAATCATTACTTACAAGGCACAACAGCCCGGATAACAGTTAATACCAGGGTTAAAATATAGTATCATTGACGGAGGTTAATCAATGTAATTATGTACCGTCACTACTGTATTTATGACAATGATTCGTTTTAGTATTATAACCAGTTTACGTGTCATTAATTAAGTGTAGCTATAAGTAACATAGACATATGAAGCGACCTTTGTAAATGACAACCGAGCAATAATCATAAACATACCTCCATTGCGCTCTGACTTTAAAATCGCACTTTCAAAATTCCCAGAAAACCAATTTATTCCAATATATCTGCGAGAACTGTTTTACACATTTTTCACGTGCCTCCGTTGTTTACATTAGGATTTGCGATCTTCACGAATTCTAGATTTCACGGTGACCGTCCCGATGTAAACAAACACATGTGACAAAATCAGCATTTAATTTCACCTTTCTTACACATCTTTAAAGGTATGTAATCTAGCAACTGCATAATGCATACACTGCCTGTTTAAATCAATGTGATATATTTAATGATCCAGTTTACAAGTGAGTCGTAAACGTAGTTATTTGCAGTTATCATCTATTTAACTGAGAAAATGCCAGTTGTGAAGTTGCGACTATTTATTGTTACTTGTTGTTTTGTCAGGGTATAGGGTAGTACAATTGATACATGTATGACGTAATTTTATATTTTGAATTTGTGTTACCCTCTCTGTTGTTTAATTTGAAGCCATGATGAAGAAGACAGTATGTGAGATATGCAATGAAAATGAGCACAAGTACAGATGTCCACAGTGTAAAATTATCTAGTGAGTTATATACCCTACTGTTAGAGTTTCCTGTCGTTTCAGCTGTATACCATCATCTCCAGTAATTATATAATTCCAGAAGGAGGAGTATATATATGCAATTTGATAAAAATGTAAATACATATGTACTGGTCCTTGTATTAAGCTAAATCTACCATATTTAACAGCTAGATTGGTGCAATAAGAAATAAGGTCTTGGTTGAATACTTAAATGTATGTTTCTAATAAGGAAGCTTCATTTTTATTATAATTTAAAAGTAAACCAATTATAATGTTCTAGAAAGTACAATTTAATGACATTTGTTATTCACTAAATACTTGCAATGTTTTTTCAGTTGTTCGTTATCTTGCTTCAAGACTCATAAAGGTAAGTTTAATATTTGTCAACATTGCTGTTTCATAAATGATCCTAGGTAAAGTATATGTTTGTACCTAAGTATGAAATCCTGTTCTACCAGACCAATAGTCAGTTTATAAAACGAGATATCAGTCCTAGAACAAAATGTCTTTTAGGGTACCAGTTACCAAAATTCCATATTTCAAAACATTTAGTTATGCAAGTGCAAAAGATAATGTTACATAATTGTTTAGATATAATTGACTGAAACAGCCAATTCTGTGTAAAAAAAGGCAAACGCAAAAAAGTTGTAGCAGTCAAGATAATAAGTATGTAGAGTGTGTGCTTATTTTTAGGTTTTGTGATCGTGCTTTTATAAATATAACACAATTAAGGTCTGAAAAATAACATGTTTGCACACGCATACTGTATTCAATTGAGTTTATATTAAAACAAATTAAAACTGTTCATTCACCCCCCCCCCCCCCC
>ENA-OREC01000448-OREC01000448.1-marine-metagenome-genome-assembly--contig:-NODE-448-length-15946-cov-11.072342_pt1 | contig 15946 bp, 6 predicted proteins | sample MGYA00248626_ERZ508543 | MGnify/ENA primary metagenome ERZ508543 (study PRJEB26211, sample SAMN05518279) | marine metagenome | isolation source: Puget Sound, Washington, USA | host: Bankia setacea...
TGTACTGGTTGTATTGTAAGGTACCTAACAAAGAAAACACCGGCGTGTACATTGATTGATCGGCTCATGTGGTTAAATAGGAAAGTAAAATTACACATAATCCCCAGACGATTTCAAATGATACAAAGAGGATGATATGATTAAAATAGGCTTTTCGTTTAAACAGGATATCGCATTGTTGTCAACATTTCAACGAACCCAATATTATGAGCCCTTGTCATTTGTTGGCTTAAACAGTATACAACATGTTTTCGTGATTAGATTTCTATTCTTGGGACAAACCAATAGAACAAAGACTATGTTCACTAGGAAAATTTGACTCGAAAAATCATAAAAATAATACTAAAGTTACACTGTTCCTTTAGTCATAGCGTTTAACTTTGTTTAGAATAAATTAAAATCCTGGAGAGAATATGTTCAGTTGTTGGTATTGAAACAAGGGAGACAACTACAACCATTGCATACTGGATTAAAATGAATTCTTACTTCCCTTGTATTGATATTTTGTCTATATGTTGTTTTTTGTAGCATGTTTGCACATATAGTATTATCATCGCAGTTTTAAATACACGCTGCTATTATATCAAACTACAGGCCAATAGAGCTACAAACAAAATAGCAGAACGATATATATATATATGTCAGTGAGCAAGGTCAGGCAAATAAGTTAAATTTATGCACTTCAAATTTGAGTTGATACTTCACACAACGTTCTGGAGGCTTTCAGGTTTCAATAGATATTTCAACGTTTTGATTAATCTAGATATAAATTACGATACCTATTTGTGTCAGCCTGCTTGACCTCGGTTAACATGCTGCCAGATGATCATCTACTTATACTTAACTACTAGTTCCGGCTTAGTGACGTCACCATGGCTCTGGACCGACGTCATTTATTTGGATGACTTCCTGTTCTGAGCAGCCGGCAACAACCTTTCTATACGGACAAGTTAACTTGCCTGGTTTGCATTCGGTTAATCCGCTAACTACAATACAAAGTCTAAGCAGTATTTAGTATTCACCGTGTCCTTTGGGCGAGTTTCTGTTTCCTAGTAGTGTTAATTAGAGGGATAAGTTGAACCGGAAGCTGACCTGTCGTACCCGGACTGGTTGCTACAGTGAAGGTCAAGTAGGTGGAGTTTATTTCTCACAGTCTCAACAATCATGATATGCGACATGTATAGGTTCAATTTACATCCTCGTTTGGACTTTGACTGAATAAATCTGGTCCGTACAACACCGTGTTTACAGACTATACACCGGATGGCTGCAAAACGTGTCAAACTATAATGTAAACACGTCAATGTCCGTTATAATATGTAGTATTTGTTTACCTCGTAGTTTCATTACTATTAATTTTCACGGTCGTTAAGCGAATATAATCTCATTTAAAGTATTAAACCATTGAAACGATGATGTAATAAAATGATTACATTAAATGCACTTGAACAATAGGATAAACTGTTATGGGAGGGGTCACAATGGACAACTTGATGTCTAAATTATAACGTGTTAATAATGACTCTTAAAATATACTTTACAATAAAACAATGTAAATTTAACAAATGAAATAGTATATAATACCTTTCCGCTTATTCTTGTCGATGTGTTACAGTGATACAGTGTCGTCATAACCGTACTCATGATCCACATGTACAGTAGGTGTATATCTCCAATCCTGTTCCAGATGAGTTGATATACAGGTCTGGTGGAAGTCATTCTGATGCTGCCTACAGTACGGCATCCCATTCCTAGCAGCACTGTGAAATTATATACCACAGTGACTGATAAAAATGGCACGTTCTACTGAGATACCCATATTCACTTGCCCCCTATCCCCTTCTAACCGCTCACGTCCATCCATCATCCGTCCCCTTATTACGAACGTATTTGTTCCTTCCTGTTGACTGCAGACCGTCCTACCGTTCCCTTTAACGTATAGACGCGAGTTTGCCCAAAACCAGATCTGACATCATCAAATTAAAAATGCGTTTCCTTCAGCATCCAAGTTCCAAAAGACATGTAAAAAACGTCGACTTTGAATTCCTTCTTTGTTTTCTGTGCACGTACCGGTATCCAAAACAGGGTTCCGTAGTATCAACAAGTCTGTTTAATTCGCTAAAACTCTGATTGGTCTAATACACGTATCCGGTTATGTATGTTTAGGTCTCCAGAATCCTCAAACCCCTCGGATGAATATCCGGGTCCACATTTATTGTTTATCAGGGTCATTGCTACGTAACTTCTCCAAATCCTTCCAAACAAGAAAACCCACCTTTCTGATAGTTCTCTCCCTTTTCCGAAATCTTAGTTCCGTTTTGAAGTTTTCCTGAACAGTAATGCATTTCGAAGGATCCACTGTAAGGTGGGACATTGTAACTATTTCCCTTTGAGTACCAGACCTGTCTGCTCCCTTTTAATCCAAAAATCCAACGTTGATTATTTTGTTGCACCGCCTTGTCCTTTTCCAAATAATCATCCCACATTCACCTCGCTGATAAAATGAATCCTGCATAGATATATTGAAAACACTATCAAATCTTTAAGTGAACACAATGCATATACGAATAAAGGAATGGTTTTAACCACAAAGTTTTAAAAGTTGATGAAAAAATGTGTCATAAACCTCACGTTTGTGTTTGTAGTACTGTTGCTCAGACTTAATTTGCAACTAAAAAATGCTCAAATAGATTTCTATCAAATTCGTATGCTGTAGGTGAATCGATAGAAGTGACACTTGTTATAATCCAAACCACGAACACCTTCGCATAAAACCAACGCTGATAAATCAGTTAGAAAACAATAACAAAAACCAATCCCATGTCCTCATCATAAAGTGCAGCTAATTTATGAAAACAATATTCATAATTGTCGTGCGTTTAATATTTTGGCAAATTAATGAAGCGCACAAGTAAGTTTGGTCCGCAGTTTATCACACAAACACGCACTCTAAACTGGTACCGCTCAGCCATGGCGCTTCTTTTAATAAGGCATCGAAAGCTTGCTGCAAAATGTCAAACTTTCAAATTTCCATGGGTACGTATGCAGCTGCGAGACTTAGAGTGAAGCATAATGTCAACCAGTACCCATACTATAAAAACTTGTTGAAAAATATTAAATAAAAAACAAACAAACACAAGTCCCGTTAATGTCATTGCAAGAAAATAAAACGTTTATACAAGCACAGTGTCAACTCAGTACGTGAATTGATAGCACTATATCACATGTTTGGAAACCATCCTAGACTAAATAAACAACAATAAAACGTTTAGTCTGACATCTATATATTATTTAAAAAACATAGAACGTACGTGTTAAGGACTAATTAATTCGTGTTTGATGATGTATGTTGCAGCTGAAATTACACCCTGATAAATTGGGAGACGATGTCGAAGGTGATGGTGGTAATGGTAGTGGTGACAATGAGGGTGATGATGCTGATGATGATGAAGACGAATATCTCAATGACACAAGTCTTTACGTTCACACATTTGGAATTGGACCAAATTTTGAAATATACCGAACACTTTCAACTGATATCAAATATACTTGGCGGGAAAACTCGACCATGTTATTCAGTACGAGAACAACTTTTATATCTTATACATACACAGATTGCTACGCGATAGCTGCATTTTGTGAAAATCTTGTAAACAAGGTCAACCGCAAATGTTCCCTGTCGACATATGTGGTGGTGTTAAATAGGAAAGCGAACAAAGGTAGCAGAGGTGAGCAGTGGGATCTACATATAGGGCACAAAACCGCAAACTATGCCCTGCTGCCCGGAGATTGCTTCAAAACAGCTTATCTTCTCTACCGTGAACCGGAAACCAGAAAAACCGCAAATCGATCCCAAGACCGCTCCCCAGCGTGTTTTTGCGACATGTTGGAGCTAACAGCACCTGTATTTGCTTATTAGTGGTTTTTGGCTGTGGATCAAAACATGAAAAGTGACTGAATAACTGATGGGTTATACACAATGGAGGCCCCATGACTCATCAAAGCATGCTACCCAAGGTCAAAGGTTCAAGTTGCAAATATGTATGTCATCAGGTAGTCATTATCAAGAAAGAATACATTTTCTATCAGCTGCTTTACTCTAGTTCAAATTGTCTAACCACATGAAGGTAACGATGTTATACGTTTACATAGGGGTACAATAACTCTGATACAAATTTAAAAAAGCAGACGATCTAAAACACTAATGTTAAACACTTAAATGTTAAACATAGCAAATTAAAAAACGAAAATATGACATGTCAAATAAGCAGATAATATTTGTTTGCCTCTGTCAGATATGAGGAAGAGGCTACAATGATACTAAGTTAGCAATAGTCATTTCATAATGTTCAGATATACATGATACTGTATTCGTCATCGTCGTGAGAAATGTAAACCCAAAAAACGTGTAAGTATACAATGACCAACGCCTAAATGTCACCACGACTGTGAGTAATTTTAGTACAGCGAAGCACGTGTTTACACCTAAAGAAAGGAGCTCATATCTATAACGTACTTGTGGACTACGATAATAAAACGCACTTATTGATAATTACTTTTGCGCACAACGGAAGTGATTCAAAGATATCCTAGACTTCCTCTAACGACGCCCCCTATTGTTCACTATTGTTCTTAAACTCAAGACGAAATCACCGAAGAGCACTGTTTATGAAATAACCAATTGACTAATAAAACAAGCACACACCCCTATCTGTTAGATGATTATAGATCTAGCACTGAGCCAATAGCTTGTATAGGTACTTGTAAACCGAGTAAAATGAAAACAGGACATTTTATATTTAAATATCAGGATTAAAGATATATCGTTTATCATTATCTTTAACAAATATCGTACGGGTGTGGTTTCTGTTTTTATCACAGCAATTACTACACAAATATATATTTCCGCTTACGTGGCAAAAAATAAATGACTCTGATAATTATGGGTGATATTTCATAATTCATAATGCTAGATACTGCTTACTGCAAATAAAGCGTTGAGTAATTCTATGATCTAAAAGACCACACTGTCCCCTGTTTGGGTGAAATGTCAACGGGTACCGTTTTGTACATGGAGCATTGTGTTCAACAATTGCCTCACTATCAGTCTGGCGTTAAACATGTCTAACAAGAACACACAGGTTGAAATGGATACGCTGTGTAAATAAATAATACGTCTGTATGGTTTAAGTTACGAGCTAGTCTGAGTTCGCTTTCATTCTGGGTTGAGTTGCCATGAGAACGGATCGCTTAGTTACACTCTGGGTCGTGAGGGCGGGCTGACAAGCGCTTGGCTGCACAGATTATCCACGTTCAATTAATTTCAAATTACAACGTTATTAACTATCAGTCTACGTAATCTGTCTTTTGAGCTTTGGGGGAATTTATAACACTTCAAACCAGCATTTTAACACAGAAATACAAGCTATAGGTCATTGACCCAAAGCAGTTAGCTCATGTACTACTGATATTTAAGAAACATTGACTTGGCATGAAATGTGAATGGGGATTTTAACTAAAATTCTTATATTATTTAAAACACGTGGCAATGAAGCAAGCTACTATTACGTGTGGTCACTTTGATTTAAGCACGTACGTATGTATTCTAATGTTCGTATAGATTGACGTCTAAAACCAACCGAATCCAATGGTGTAAACAAGTTCTCAATCTGTCAAGTATAGTGTCGATGGTTTGATATTTAAAGTTGTTATGCTTACATTTGTTAACATTTTAGAATTGTTAAAGTTTAAAGTTGACTCTCTCATAGAAATCGGTTCTAGGGTTTATTACACGATAATGTCAACGTCCTATTTACATAACAAAATATGAGCGAAGATAGAATGTTGAGTGAAAGAGAGTGAGGGGTAAAATGCAATTTGCACCGGGGTTACCGCCATCAGACTGTGAAATTACGAGGGTTTTGGCACATGATATATACAAGACCTTGTCACGCAAACACAGCAAAAAAAACCCAGAGAAAACTAAGGAGAGAAAAGCAATGATGAAACATGCAAAAAGAAGCATACCAACAGAGCTCAGTTCAAACTACACACGAATTATGAAACTGATTATATGAAAACGACACAGTCATAGGCGAGACAAGGCTTTCTGTTACGTATCAATACATATTGCAATGTCAGCTTAATTTTAAAGGAAAGTAAAAGGGGAAATCACCAAAAGTTTAGGGTCACCAAACGGTATTTAAAACAAACCATTAACGTCAAGAGAACTATCGTGTAAACCATAACACGTGTAAATAAATACCAAAATACATGTAACGGTAGTGTGTGTTGGGAATGTCAATCTTAAAGAAATAGTTAACATTGATGTTACAAGTCGTAAAGATATGCGTTCCTGATTCAAGTCTTACAGGAATAAGTTACATTATTTAAGACTTAACACATACGTTTTGAACATATGTTTTAGATACTAAACTATAACGCTAACCCCGTCAACAAAATACATGTTAATACATATTTCATGTTGACAAATGATCGTGCGTACATGCATCCTATCAGTACACGTACATAAACAAACACCTGTCACTGTACACCACGTACCCATTCAACAAAAACACAAGAGAGAGAGATGTTACCCTGACCTTCTCTCATGTGATGTTTAGTCTACCAGTTTAGCGTTAGTAAAGTATGAACATAATTTGTTAGCAAGACAATTGTGGAACTCTTATAACAAACTCCTTATTTAGACAAATTGATCTAATGTTTGACCCGTCTAATGCATCACCTCCATCTGAAGAGTATCTCTAGTCCCAGTTAATGTTTTACAATGACAGAAATCAGTTCAAAATATATAACATAATATATTACATTCAACTCCAATTTGGCCTAAATACCACTTAAATAATTCCTAGTTATGTTTAAACAACCGGTATACGGCGGACGGTACAGTACGCACATTTAACAGAATGAATAAAAGTTGGGACAAAAGTCAATCAAAAGTAGACAAGACAGTACCAACAATTTCCTCCATTGCACATCTACGGTCTTGTTTCTGGACCAGTATTTGGTGTTATATTGTATATCTTTTCAACATGTTTTATATCTTTAAACGTGTAAAAATACATTTGCGTCCGGGTGTCTCATGAACAAGTGTGATGTACTGGATTGAATGGTATGCGATCATCCACTGTACACTGAACAAGTAACTTAACAAATAACATTAAAAGCGTTTAAGATACACACTCAAATACACAGGGTACGAACTAACGCCATGTCCAACCAAATAACCCCAACACCTCATAACTGCAATGTTGTCTCAATCAGTTAAACTGGTGAATAGTTTTTCAATTGTCATGTTTTGCATTCAACATTAATGATTTCAATATTGGACACGCAGTCGGGATCCATGATTTCTACGTGTGACCTTTTTTATTTAAATCACTGGACTGGGTGACATGTATATGTAAGGAGGTGAGTAGATTAAACGTTAATATACGAGTAATTGTGAAGATATACTATATGAAGCATAACATAAAGTTAATCCTGTTCTTTCTGTTGTTATAAGACCCCTTGTATCCATCATCACTACACGTTTTAACTTTGACAGCAGAAAGATCAAAAACCCAAATTACCACTATTCATGGAAGCTCTCTAGGGGTCACAAACCCTTCGTCCTGCAGGTCACTGCCCTTAAAACTTGAATCAGAGTCAGTCGAGCAAAAACCTAGATTTGGAATAGAAAAGGGGTCACTTAAACGATGACATGGTTACCTGATACGTTGGTTTTGAGTGAGCAACAATCAGAATCCTTTATTGGCAAAATCTGGCCCCATCTGCACTCAATACCACCTAGCCCCACAACTCCCTTTTGTTTCATGGCTTGTTTCATACAGCACGAGTTGATCTTTTTTAGTTCTTGATTTATTTGTTTAGAGTTTCAGCCCACCATGATATTAGTTAGCACGGATTGGATTTCACACAATTAGACTCTGACTTGAAAGCAGACGATAAATAAATGATGCAGACGACAAAGACAAAAGCCGGTAAAAATCCCGCCAATCGTGTGTTTATTGCGCGCCCAGAAATGTCAAATTTAGGATATGATTTTGAAAGTGGTTTTAGAAATTATTTTTCGCTTGAGTTGGTCTTGTTTAGTCTTGTCTGTACTGACTAGAGCCCTGATTGATGTTACCTAGACACGAACATATGAGTAACTTCGAACATTTCGTGTAACTGATATAAAATTTCATTCCAAGAATTTCCAGAAAAATGAATCATGATAACCAATTAATAATGAATTAACCTATGCAAATTACACGTAGATTGAACAAGTGACGTCATTAGCACCTCACGCCCCTCTGCCGTAATGTATGTACGAGCAATCTGGCCTAGAAATAAGACAGTTGAGAATAGTTCAGTTGTCGTCTGCTGCATGAAGTTGTCGTCTGTTGCTAGGTGACGTAAAGCAACGAACAATGGTGTCAAAATATTTCAATAAATCTGTTCTCTTTAAAACATTTCATGCGAAGATAAAAGTGCGCGTGAATGGTTTAAATACTTTTCTTTTGCGTTTTATAAAGTTAGCAAACAAGAAAATATAGCTTTCGTTAGCCTTGATAAAATAGGCGTGCAAAGAAAACACTAAACATGTATGCACTAAACAATGCAATGAACAACACGCGTTTAGCAAAAGTGTGTCAAGCAAAATTAACAGACGTTGACGGCTGAAGTACCACTATGTTGATTCTACTTTGAATTCTCGGGACGTCATTTCTCCACTACAGTATATACCATCCAGAAAACATGTAAAACCGACCCCAGATATTGAAATCTGCAACCGACTTACCCTGGCATTATTAACAAGCATGATAAACATGGAGTACAAAACATCACCTTGATAATCTCACAGACATAGATACACATTATAAATATACATGATAGGCTCTGTGCTACATTAAATACGATTTTCTCTGACCAGTGGATAAGTCATGAAGTAATACAAAACTTCAACTTGGCAATTCTCAGAGACATGTATATTCACATTATAACTATACTCAAGTGTCTTTAAGCGTCCTGTGCGCTATATCACTTGCACACTTTGCGAGGACTTTGATACAGGGAATCTATACATGGAGGACAAGGGATAAATATAGAATTGTCCTTAATTGTAACACGCTCTTGTTGTAATAATGTTGTAAATATTTGAACTATCTCCAACCTAGAGGAACTAAAAGTATTGAGTTGAGATTGAGGTCCAGCAACAACATCATTGTAACTTGTTAATAATTAATTACATGCTTCTATTTCTTTGCAGAGACGCTCATCAGCAGCATGTATATTGTAATATTTTTTAAAGGGCAATAACTCAAGGGATATATGGGATTTAAATCACGAGAACATCATTTAATAACATTTTCTTTGGCTAAATAATAGTTGTAAGCCCATTTACAATCCGCGTAATACTTGTATGCTACTACTCGTCATTCAATCATAAACCTCGCATTCTTCTCAATTCTACAAAAGTCTTCTCCTTCTCCACACTTGACAGGTGATTAAAAATAAATAAGTCAACATGCTACAATTATAGAAAACAGAAGTACAGACTACAGTGTGTCGATCAACACAGTGCAACACCATTTTGTATAGAAACATATTGATTTGTAACTTCTTCACAGCGTAGTTAAACATTTATAAAACAACATACCGTTACTGCCTTGTCTTCCAAACTGACCATTCTTGCCCATTAAGGCCAATACATCCTATTGATCACAACGTTTGTCAAATAATGTTCAAATTAATCAATTACATGTAAGTTGCGGTTTTAAAACTGTAACATATGTAGTGAACTGGTGGTAAGGTTAGCCCCGTGGAACTAGGCATCCTTCCCTCCCACGTGAAGTCAGTGTCTGAGCCAATGACCATCTTAACTATAAGGGCCAAAGTCCTCTTTCACACCGAGTTGATTGTGAGTAACTTAATACTTATAGACACAACCCCTACAACAACCTAACTCGCATCTTAGCTCATATACACTTAGTCCACTTTTGCATAAGTTCATCAATTCATGTCTCAAAATCATCACTGTAAAACTGATCTATATTTCCTAAATTTCTACATATTTCATAAAACACTTAAAATACTGTTGAAGTAAGAGTTTCTGTCTGAAAGAAGAGTTTGGCTCTGAGAGAAAGTGGTGTAACTATTGTCAAATCAATAGTATAGGTACAGTGATATAGCATTTAACTATTGATTTGTCATATGATATAAGCGGAAGTACACTGTATATTAGGTTGGAAATCAAAGTACAGTAATCTATAGAGTCGTGGTAACTAGTGACTACCATCTACTGTGAGAAATCGAATCCCTTTTCCTGAAACTCGACCCCGGGACCGTACCCCAGGAACCTTTTTGTGAAACAGTAGTTGCTGGTTTAAATTTGAGTCTTATCTTGTGATCTTGTGCGTACAATGACGGTGGTTATTACAACACATGATATGGCAGTGCCATCCCTTATATACATGTATTAGATCGCCTAAACAGCATTGTGTTCTGCTGACGTCCGCCCAAAAAATAACAAAATGGCCGCCCCAAAAATAACAAAATGGCATCCCTTCGCAGACCAAGCAAGAATACGACTGCCTCTAGAAGGCTGTGTAAAGATTTCCAGCCGAGTAAATAAACGTTTTGTAGCTGACAACCCAAGAACATACCTGTATAACTATTTATCGAAACAGCTGACCAATCAGCACCTATTATTTGGTCGTTTTCAGTACGTAACAACTCGGCATTGTCCGTTACTTACTGTCTGACCAATCAGAAATGAGTATTTGTTGATTATCAGTACGTAACCTTTCGTCACGATCCGTTGTTTCCCTAACCTAGAGAGCCCGATGACTGATAGTTGCTTATGTAAGTACGTACTCCTTACCCGTGTACACTGATGACTCATCTATATACATGTATCTTTGTAACAATACCCAACACGTGGGAAATCAAATTGAACGAGGTAATTGTTTTCAAATACCAGATATTGTAGAACTGGTCTCAAACACATGTATGACAAATGATTTGATAATCTATAAGTAGGTAAGACTCACATCGTCATACAATACCATTCAGTGTTAAGATTATTTATTGATATACCTTTGATTGTAGAGAACCAGTGTCAACACATGTGTTTTCTTACTTTATCTACATACCCAGCATGGTTTGAAGTTTATACTAAAATATAGGTCATAGTAGCTACAATATTAAATAAGTTATAACTAAACGTATACAAATGTCTTACTGAACTTATTCCCCCTAGTATTGAATGTAAAGACACTATGTTTATAACAGGTTATAGATATAAGAAGGAACATACCTCACACCGTTAAATTTCTCCCTGTGGGTTTTCTTCTAATTCCTCCAACGAATTGTCAACATCACTCACAAAACAGGTACATTTAGTTTCACGTCTGCTGTTTGTTCAAAAAGTTCACCATGTTCCTTATGAAATGTTCTCCGTATTTTCATTTTTGACTGGTCACAGTAAAGACCCAGCTTCAACTTATTGTCACCTATAGAACACTATATAAGTAGCTTAGCGTACCGTTTATTCCACTTAGAAATAACCTATTACAAGACTGCAGATACCTTTTTCCAATTTTCTTCGCAGTCTTTTCTATCTAGGTGTCTGACATAAGCATCGTGTTACTATTAATAGATACTGGGCTTTCCTGTGTTATGACGTTGTTATCCGTGGTAAGTAACAGCAGACGAGAATAGACAAATGCAGACGAAAATAGGCGAACGACCTACAGCGAGTGACAGTAATCGCAATTTACCTGGAAGAGCTGCCTGTATCTTCCAGAATCATCACATAGTTTCAGAACAACAATGCAGGTTTTCTCATTGTCATAAAAATGGAAAGACGATTTGCTTAAAGTAGTTCGTAGTGTATATATTTCTACGCGCTTCTTATATAAGTAAACCGGACGAAACATGGCGGACTGTTAGATAATCAATATGAACACGTATAAATGTTCTCATGTTCAATACAACACAGTCACGTCTGCAAGTTTTTCCTGCTCACTCAAAAACCAGCACGGAGCTTCCTCAGTCCGCCACGCGTGCAACCAAGCACCAACACCTGTAAATGGAGAATATGACACCCTGAGTAGTCGTAGCATACTTGTGAGGCGAGCAATATCCTTTACAAACCTTGACAATATTACTGACATGCGCAAAAGCCTGTCTTAGTTTGATTCCGAAACTAAATTGACACTTTCGCGATAGTTAATAATCAAACAACGCAATGCAGATGATTATGCCAACATGTACGAAACATTTCACAAACTCAAATACTTTCAGGCAGTTATATGAAACGATCGGGACAGGAAAAGAGGTTTCTTAGCTCAAATAGACGTTGAAGAACCCATATGCCATTCTTTTGTCCATGTGTCCATTGACTTTCGTTGTTATACCAAACTACACTATTATTCAGAGATGTACAAATACTTGAAGGATATGTTAAAGAAGTGAACTCAATTTAGGCAACTGTGTAACTTAATATGTTCAAGCCCAAAACCTTTATTTGTAAGTGTACATTAAAGTTTCTATGTTATATTGTCAGTCAAGATGAAACCATGTAAATCAACGTCAACCAATCCATAATTACACGAGACAACTACTGGTTACAATGTAACACACTTCTGGATCGTGCATTTCACGAAACATGATGCCCTCAGACAGAATACGTGCAGACTAATTGCACTACAGACAGTACATTACAAGGCCGAGCCAATCCTAAGTACTGTCCATCTTAAGACCAACGTGTGTGTCGTACGTATGTCAATCAACAGAAATATTTGACATTAACAACACACCAAGTTTCACAAGGAGAGTAACACCGAGTCAGCATTTTGATATGTGAACAATCGATCGAAATGTTATTACGGTTACTGTCTCGTTGAATCTTAGAATAAGCATATCATTTCTAAGAATTGACACGTGTCTTTTACTACCGACAATACTGTTCGCATGCACGGAGTTGTTCAGACAACAAGTATCGATTCTAAGAAAATATAGACTTGACATATATAGACACCTATTATTGTCAAAACCTGTTGGACTTTACTTTTGAGAAACATAAATACTTCCCCTCATTACAACGTCTTTTGAACAATAACTGGACAGTGAAATACTCATTAGAATATTTAATCTACGATATGCAAACCTACATCACAATAAATCTACCGTATCATTCTGTTTTTGCAACAGGTGCTCTCAAAGATGCAATCATTAGATAAAAATACCAGCTTGTTCCGGTCATCTAATACCAATGACTCTTAAACAAGAACTTCGCATTTGTGCATAAATGATTATTATATCCGATAGAGCAGGTGCGTGAACGGTTGCAATCAAGAAATAAAACAAACCATTAGCTAAGTCCCGCTTATCAAATACCAATGACTTCAAAACAACACGAATGGTAGAAACTCAGCAACAGTTTTCAAATGTAATATAATTACATACCATCAAATATTAGAACAGGTGCGCGAAATGATGCAATAAATGTATATAAAACACATCAGCATGTTCACGCTATTAAAAGATCAATGACTCTCAAACAACATTATTCGAATTGTAGAGTTTTGAGCACATTGTGTACGAGGTAAATACAAGGACACGTGGCTGTCAACATTTCGAACCTTGAGAATGCCAGACGTTCATGGACGCCACTGTTAGTGCACCAATCTGCAAATGTTGTGCTATATGTTAAGAATGACACGCGCTTTTTTACCTGGACTGTTTCCAAAATCATACCTTTTTTACGGTTGTCAACCTTTAAGTCACACTCTTTATCACCATTGTCAGCGTTTTGCTCACAAATGCAACAAAAATGCGTCCGCTTAACATTGTTTTATCCGGTACTATTTTGTTATTGCATCACTTACATGTATGCTAACAGCGGTACCAATTAGGGGCATATATTTAAACCAATATAACATAAAGAGCAAAATAAACTAAACAAAATGGATACATAAAATATTGATAGATAAATATATCTTTTAACGAACAATTTCCAAAGAATTAATAAAAACCCTAAACAAATTTTATTAAGATAAATGAATTTGATAAATAAATAGATGCATTTAGATCAAAGAGTATACGTGTAGGTTCTGTTAACAGTGAACACTTAGTAATCTATCACAATTTATATCACAAGTATAAATAACATGTAGCTATTCAGAGTTGGGAGACTTGAACATAATACAATAAAATAAATTCAAAAAATGTGTTAGTGTAAGTGCCTAATAACCAATCAAAACATAGTGCTAAAACATCCACTAACCTGCTAAAAAGGGTGAGTTATATTGTATTATGTTATCAAATCAAAGTATATTTACGAGGTATTATCAATTAAGTACAGACAAAATGACTAACATAAAATTAAAGTGTACAATGTAATGTAGATCAGTAGAGTACACCATGATTACAACTTCAATAAAAAATAATATACTGATTGCATTTTATCTATCGAATCTTATATTTATTTTTACCTGCGTATATGTATCCGTCAAACAGAAATGATAGTTCAAGGGGTGATGAGTAACCATTTCCATGAAGATTTTTCACATTTTTGTGGCTTTGTCAGTCATACTTTTATTAACAGGTATGACCACAGAAGTAGATATGAGCTACAAGATTAAATTTACACTTAGTCGAGTGGGCACTATGGTCAATTACTCATCGTACAGGTATGACATAGGAAGAAGTACCCATCACTCAAGTGTGCTAAACAATAAACGTTGAAATGACCTCAACTCAAATTGTTTGGTGTTATACTAGAGTCACTGTCACTAGATGTATTGACATTCGACATAGGGAGACATTCGTCATTCGACATATCGGACTCTTTGTCGTTGTTGTATTTATGAGTCATTATATAACACTAACCTGAAACATTGATAGAGAATCACAGGTAATTGCATCGGACCTATTCTAATATACATTGTATGGGTCTGTCTCTAAGCCTAGACATCAATCAGTGGTTTAGAATTTGACACTTCCGAATAACAGCTGCATTGGAAGGGGTCCTTTCTTTCTTTGTACTCCTTGGCTTTAAACTTTTTCTAGGGGAAACACCACGACCGGCTATTTACATATTACGTACTTAATCAGCGTGTGTCATAGGAAACACTTTTCTAAACCCTGGAAATGATTATCTGGCTATTAAAGGTCGAGTGTACGTTAAGCAAATAGTTGATACATAAAAAAGTAACATAAAGAGTTACATCGTTTGATACATTATGATGTACATAAAGAGAAACATAATAAATGTGAGCAATGGTAGGTTAATTATCGGAAGTATATGATTGAGTAACGTAACTGTTTATCAAAAAACCAACAACCCCGATTTGTTTGAAAAATAAATGAACTGCGACATGTGACATAGGATGAATAACCTAACACTTCTTGTGGAAGCTTTTATATCTAGTTTAGAACTCGTCATTTCCACAATATATATAGATCAATGGCAATATCGACTGTAAATGGCCATTTAAACGAACATTGCGTGTAATGAATTATCAAGTACATGCATTTCGTTTTTTTGTGTGTTTTATTTAGATCAGTTTGTAAGAATACGTTTAAGAATGTACACTGAAACATATAAAACAGTTCACCACATCCTTAGTTATATATTTAGTTTATGATTTTTTGCCGCAAAATGGGTTGTCCAATTCAATGTTTACGCTTTCCTTTGTTAGAACAATATCATCTCTACTGTTTACCTTGAATTCGTACATCCCTCGTTCTATTCCAGTTATTTCAAAGTCAATGGTCAACAAAGGTGCATTTTCTAACAGCAGTTCGTATTCAAGGGCTTAATAAATGAAGCAACAGTAACATATATTGTCAAAATGTGTAAGAGTGACAGTTAAATCGCAAATCAATCCTTATAACTAAAAGACAATTCTAGTTATATGTACTATTTAAGTTT
>ENA-OREC01000449-OREC01000449.1-marine-metagenome-genome-assembly--contig:-NODE-449-length-15943-cov-14.390521_pt1 | contig 15943 bp, 8 predicted proteins | sample MGYA00248626_ERZ508543 | MGnify/ENA primary metagenome ERZ508543 (study PRJEB26211, sample SAMN05518279) | marine metagenome | isolation source: Puget Sound, Washington, USA | host: Bankia setacea...
ATTTGCTCAATTTTCTCTTCCCAAAGAATGATGGTCACCTGATGTATACACGGGAGGTCGTGAGTTTTGCATTCTACGGCATGATATGCTTACAATGTTTGCCATTATTATGGTCCAGAGTAACACGTACATAGTTATGGAAAACAGTGAAACAAAAAACATGATATAAACACATGAAACTTCTTGTGTGATGTTTTTTCCTGTGTTAAATGAATTTTAGAAATATGGAGAAAAAAATGGACGCTGTAAAAGTGTAAACATGATATAAACCCAAAAACATGGAATGGAAAAATATCGCCTTGTTGTATAATACTAGGAATATTCAATATGGAAATTATAAACCAAGATAAATGTTTCCATCTTCTATGTTTCAAACTCATTGTTTTTTTGGTACAAACAAAGAATAAGTCAAATCTGCAAACTAACACTGTTACTTATTTAACATTTGATAAAGAAAAAAATAAACTCTTCTTTCAATGCTTAACTTTCAGCACAAGTTACAATAATGGAGATGATGTTAAAAGTTTGGCATTATTTTGTTGTGAATCATACAAAACATTCAAAAATACACATATTATCATCCTTTCTTTATCATTATACAATGAACACAGTTTAAACTGAACAACCGTACAACCAGGTGAAATATTTACATCTACAGGTAATGTTTGTAAGGTAAAAGTACGTCTTAGATTAAATACAATGTTAAGTATAAACAGAGTCCACTGTACAATGAAATTGATTGTTGAAGCATTCTATATAACTATATTCATTGACAGCCATAACAGTGAAAAAGAGAGAAAATAAAACCTTGAGGCATAGGCAAGTTTCAACCTAAAACCACACTAGTTAAACAGGCCACCTCAATAATATGACCACCTGGCTATTAAGACCACATTTTTTTCCATTTTCGTCCATATTGCATTACGTATAGTATTACGACCACTATCACAAGAATTCTCAAAGGTGGTCTTAATATTGAGGGTGGACTGTAAACTGCATAACAACTAGACTAGACAAACACATTTGGTCCTTTCATATATACAATGTTATATTGCGGTATAAATTGCAAAGAAGCGACGTATAACTTATGGTATTGCACCCATAAACAGCTCAGGAAAATCCATAGAAAATTTGGACATTACACCTTAATTTATCGCAAAGAATAATGTCAGCAAGGTGATACCAAGCACTTTGGATTGGTTCACATACACACAATACGCCAACATTACTAGGAAATTAGAGAGCTATTTATAAACGCTTTACCTTAGCTGGTGTAAATAAAAACCTACATGGGTATGCATAAATTAGACAAAAAACAACAAGAGAATTTGTAAGGCAAACAGTGTGCAATGATCCTTAAAAAGCAACTTTCAATAAGTTTCTCCATACAATGTATACATTTACTATAGCTTTCTACAATACAGGTTTCCCCGAGTGTTTTGTTACTTTTGTTTTCGCTTCACAAAATAAAAGAAAGAAAGAAACTTTGTCAATTGTTAAAAAGCCATCTCTGTAATGGGTGTTTTCTAAAACAAAAACACCGCAACGAATTCGACCATATGTTCTGATTTGCCAACAGTTTACATGTTTGAAGTATTATATTAAATAATTCAGTGCCATTTTTTGTTGTTCGCATTCAACTCCTCCTAAAACAAATTTATATATGTACAAAAAAACACATCTGCAATATTTACATACATAACTAAAACATATTCACAACTGAACTAGCTAATTGCACTATTGCACAAAAAAACAAGAGAGAAGGAAAACCATCAACAAAAGAAAATTTAGAGAGAGGGAAAAGCCATGGCACACAACAGGCATTCATGAGTCATAACAGCCAGGCAATATTTATATTTATTGACTGCCAGCATAATGCAGCGTGTGTATATCACCAATTGTGTATTCATTTATTAAGCAGGGTCTGGCTGTTGTGAAATATAACGTTTGAACCAATAGGCCATAAAACCCGATATGCCATTGAACGTTCATGGTTAGGCCATTTTATGAAGAGAAAAACAATAAATTCCTGTGACAAATCTGCTATTTCAAATCGTTAAAGAAACATGCAGTTTGCTCAGAAAGACTCGACATCTAAAAGTTCATTTGTTTAGTTTGTCAGTGACAAAAAGTCAGATATTTACAGCTTTGACAGGTCTGGGACAAGTTTTTCAATGTAAATTACAATGTACAGGTTTATATGTACAATCATCAGTCGAGGTGTGAATGCATCAGAGTTTCAAGTGTGTCTGGATAAAGAAGCAGATAGAACCTATTCGCTATCTTCACTTGAATTATGTTGCTGTCATTAGGAAGTTGACCAGACATGTTTACCTGCTCTAAAAAGTTTGGGTAAAGAAAGGCTAGATCATGTGATAAATCAAGTTATTGTATAGTGCAAAGGTTGTTATCCTCTCGTTTCTAAGGTGTCAACAACATGTGAACAATTTACATCCTCAAAAAAAAGGGTTGAGATTAATTAGACAGGTTACCAATAGTTTACATTACACTGTCCTCCTTATTTAGACATGATACAAAATATTGATAGCCAAATTTATCATCACGCAGTAAACTAACTGTAATATTCATATCAAGACCTAATTGAATAGATGCAAAAAAACTACAATATTTGAGAATGAAAACCATAGATGCTGTATTTCATTTTTAGCTTTTCCATGAACAAAGCTAGGAAAGTACAAGAGATTTCTGTTTAATATGAGTTTTGTTTTTGTTTTTTAAGATCTATGAGGAAAACCAGTCTAAATTATTTCCCCGCCGTTTTTAAGCAGACGCAATAAAAAGATCACAACATTAAAGTATCACATGGGCATGTTTACTTATTTTTCAGGTCAGTGAAACTTTTTACATCTTTTCGTTCGCCATGACGACAGCTTTTGACCGCTAGGTTATTAACCAGCCTCAAGAGTTGTTTATGCTCGTACTTCCATATTTCTTACATGTCACACGTTTTCGATGCTGTAACAGTCTATTTACTCACTGACACATTTTCTCGTTAAAGGGAAAACATTACAGATAGGGTTTCATCTAAAGGGCAATGTTCTTACAGAAAACCTTGTGGAATTATCTTGTTATCTTTTAGGACGTGATTTTTTGAACTTATATGATTTTGATAAATGAGATTTCGAACAGTTTATATTTCTGGCGCTATCAGTAACACCATACCTTTTGAGTTTAAAGCAAGTGCAAATGAATGTTTGCAGTAATCAATTAAAGGACTAATTACGGAAAAAAACGTAAATATGACCGATGTTGTGTTTGTAAAAGAATACAATAGCAAGAACTGGTTGAAAGATACTCCAGTCTCCTTAGAATTATCAAAACGTCTCTTTACTGATACTGATATCTTTACTTAATTTCCATCAAATTGGTAAAAGTTCTCAATTAATCTTCTAAAAAAGTAAACACCGACCTTTTCACCTAAGACCTTTCAACCCTAATGTACATTTGTGATGGCCCTTTAAAGCCTTAGGTCATATTATTTTACTCATAAGGTGGCATCTGGCTGTATAGTCACTCATGAATGCAAGCTGTTTACAACATTACGATGCCTTAGTGCAGAACTGTTTCAACTACTTGATTACTTCTCTTCTAGTTAGCTTATTTATTGCATGAACTACTTCAATTTTAAGTTCATTGCAAAACTGACGTAACAACAGTCTTCTATCATGTATAGGTAAACTATTACTGCATCCACAATTCAAAAATGTTGTGTAAACAAGGAACCGCTCAAATAAATATTGACTACTATGACAGCAAATACCTACCAAATATAAATACTAAACAAAAATTGCACATATAATATCAGTTAAAATAATCGAGAGAAAGAAATGATGTAAAATCAAATGCAAAAATGTACACAGAAAGTTGTATACCAGTAAAATATCATATGCTTTACTTAAATAGAATTAAAACAAATTGGAGTGCCAGGAAAGTAGTTAATTTCACAGCCTCAAATGTACATTCTATTAATTAAATGTGTTGAGGTTTTTCCTGTATTTTATGTTTATTTTCTTCTCAATTATTTTACAAGTAAACATCAAACAAACTCTAATGAAGAGGTTATAAGGGAATTAATATCAGGGAGTTGATCAAACATCATACACAAAACTCCCAGTTCACAATTTCACACATAATAGCACCATTAATTCAATGTAAACACATGTACCAACTACAAACAAATAGTCCAAACTATCAGACCTAACACTTCTAATTCATGTTCAGGTAAAAGTTGCAGTTATTACAATCACTCTATTAGATAACTGAACATAGTGACCAAGTCGAGGAGGATGAATGCAAAAAGGTTCTATTTGCTTCTTTATTCAATAGCACATGGAGCCTTTATGATTTCATTCCCTCTTTACATGTACAGTAACAGGAGTACATCTCTATAGCTCTCAACTCAACTAGAATAAACAAAATAAGTATAGGTTATCTAGTATTAGTCTAATTATGGGGAATGGTACTTTTCACCCTCAGGTATGTCCAATCTTGGAGTATTACCCAGTATATACTAGAGCCTTTATCCATTGTTACTTAAAACTCATGAAAACTTTTTATACCATCCCCAAACTTTATTTTTTTTCCAATTGAACTGTTACAGTGTAAAGTTTGAGTCTTAAAAAGTCCCCAGGCTATGAGGATCAAGTACCATATTTTCAAAAAATCAGAACTCCACAGTATAATAATAACAATCTTAACCTCTAATTGTTCTGCTGTGCTTTTTATACTCTTTATTTCCATGACATAATAATTAACACACAAAAAATGACAGAAAATACATAAACAAAAATATCATCATTCATTAGTACATTGATACTATAGCATCGCAAGAAAACATTTAAGATTCTTTGCTTGCATCACCTTAAACCCAACACACAGTGGTGACAATTTTTAGCAGTATTGCACAGGAAGTAGACACCTTAAACATATAAACTGTGCATGCTGTGGCACCATAAAACATTCTTGCATTAATAGTGTTGTTAAACCCAAACTAACCATCCTACGCTGTGCAAGTACTTGGCATAGAAGATACAATATGGCACGTAACTATGACTATCTTCAAAAACCTTGCCCTCTAACATGTCCTACAAAAATTGAGTTTGTGATAGGTATATGTGCAAGTTCAATTGATGAAATCTCTACCCCTACTAGTACAGTGGAACCAGTGTATACACATCAACCTTGGGACTGAACAAAGGCAGGGCATGAACTTATGGTGCTCCTTAGTCTTGGATGCAGGACATAGCAGAACAGTTCTGATCTGTAATGTATTTTTCTTGTTTTTTACCATACCCAATAATGAGCAATATAAATAAAGATTTTGACAATTTTTCGTCCCCTTTAAACGTTCAGTCAAAAAGACTCAGTGTAACAAGAGAACTCATTAAGACAAAAAGGTGCATAAGTGACTGAATCTGAGGTTGGATTAGAAAATCTTATTCACTGTTTATTTCTAGTTGTACATTTACCATTTATCTATGATGTGGAATTTTTGAGATTCTGAACACGTTTTTTTCTATCAATAATGGTTTAACTGCATTCAAGGTTATGATAATATAGGTTTTCGACTACAGTACACCAATTGATTTTCGCAATTCCTAAGCTTACATCAGTTTTTGGTGTACATATACATTTACGACACATCAAAGACCGAATTAATTACCTTACTTCTAAACCATATAGCCAAGGCCATTTAGAATGCAATTAACTCATTGGAAAATGAATTTAATGGCATTCTATGTAGGGCAAGCATGTTTAATTTTAGCCGGTTATTTTTTCGCAAAAGGCCTAAAGTGAAACATTAGCCTACAAGTTTTATGCAATGCTTGAATTAAATTAATTGCACCCATGCTAAAAACAGAAAATACATATGAAACCACTCTTATATAATGTCATAAGCCTGTTTTTGTTTTTCAAATATGTAAAAGGAAATTACCTTGAAATAATTTACTACTCCATTTTGCATCATTAAAGATATATGAAGTAATTTTCAACAACACAAATTAATATTTGCTTTTAGACGTTTTCAATTTACACCATAACATATTTACTAAATTGGTTAAGTTAGAATATTCCACGAGTGTTCAATGTTCTTGTCACAATTAGAAACAGAATCAACTATTTATCTACATGTTCTTATGTATGTTAAAAGAAGACTCCGTACACATGGCTAAAGTTTCTTCTTAAAAATGTTTACCAGGGCATATCATAATCATTTTATTCAAATTTACAAAACAGTGACAATTTCTTTCTATCTCTACACTGCAAAATTCTATACAGGTACATGTCCCATTTGGAAACAAAGACAAAGTTTATAATCAGAGGTTTGCTGTTGTTTTATGATTGAAGATGTAACTTGTTTTGTTCATGTACGTCTCATTATCTTGGGCTGCAACAACAATGCATTCTCGCAGTTTTGCACCTTAAACCTAAATTTTGCCGCATGAGCGCACATGTCTAAAATTGCACCATAAACATCATTAATTTTTTGTGACATTTATCGCTACCTGCCTAAAGCATTGTCTAATTTGCATCAAGCAACTGCTATCACGACATTTAGAGGAAAGATACTTCTATTAAGCAGTGTCTCTCAAACTGCTAATGAAATTACAGTGAAAGACAAACACAAATTAATGCTTTAACCTTGAACCTCTTGAATGCAATATATCAATAAGTAAAATCTGTACACTATATGCCTAGCGCATCACTTTAGGCATTACACGCTTTCTTTAGTTAAACGGACTTCAGTGAGGACATCAAACGTAGCTTAAGGGGATAAAACACTGAGATATACTCACTTAGTAAACGTTGAAGGAATTCAGACTAATAGTTTATCATGAGGAAAACCTATTCACTATTCGAAACTATGCAGTACAACAAATTCTACACTTTCTTCAGGGCAGCTATTGCAGATCTATAAAACTATCCATCTTCTCATTGATGAATTATCAAAGTAGAAACAAACAGCCTTAAGCAAATCTGTATGAGTACATTATATTTCAATATCAACAAAGATAATTGATTTAGTGATAGTGTACTATTAAATTAACCACTAAGACATTAACAGTTTCATCAAATATCCAAGCTTGTTTTCGCCTTTTGCCTAAAATTATCACAATCTTTCTCTCGTTAAACTTATTAACCCCTATTATTTTGCCAAACCTCAAATTAAGGGGTGAAAGCAAACTGGTTTTTATCTGCTTAGTTATTAGATAACACTTAGGACCTTTTCGCTTTCACCCCAGGAAATACTTATTAGATATTTACTCTTGATTCAACTTTGATTACTCATTGTAATATCGCACTCAAGACTAGCTATAGGCCTCATGGTGAATAAAATGCTTTTGTAAAATCAAAAATACATACTAAATTATCAAATCTAACCATTTTTTCTTCTTTCAAGTACAGTTTGTGTCGATAAAAATTAGTCAATTAGTATTATTTCAATACATAAACGCCTTCTCACTAGATAAGTTTCCAATATAAATGTAATTCATATCAAGTCAATACTTTTTACATGAGGGAAAAACTAAAGTTTAAAAACAACGACTAAAAACCTTAATAAAATCTGATCGCATTATATCAATCAATAAAATTTGGTGACATTGCATCACTATTATCAAATAAAAGCCTGCAATCATGGACTTAGGTAAAACCAAAATTGAAAATTTCTACCCTTTGACATAATCGTCTATTTCTAAAAATTAAACTGCCTTATGTTTTTATCACAATGGTACAATCATATACTGGATTTCAACTTAAAATTTCAAGCAGCTGCTGCCCCCTAACATTTTTTTTTGTAATATAAACAGAGACTTTTATCAAACAAAGGAAACATCAATAAGAATGAAAAACCTGTTGCGCATTTACTTGATTTAACGACATCATACAGAAAAATTAGACGTAAAATCATAAGTGGGACATGTAGCTAATCTATACGATCTGTCATACATAGTAATAACCACTCCAGGTCCATTAGCAAGTCTAATCATCGATCTTGTCATCTCATGCAGATTCTTTGTCTTCATTTTTCGATTCACGTGAGCTTATAAAAGTACAATTGATGTATATGAATTATAGATGTAAGTTGGCGGTTGTTAGTCTATTGTTCGCTTGCCCTGAGTTAACTTATGAGAGAGCTTATTTATCATTCAGCCATGGTAAGTTTTGGTCATTTCAGCGATATTATCTTGGACTTTGGGTGTAAGTTAAACTAAATTAGATGATGATACAATACCACATATTTTATATCATAAGGACTCCTGGAAAATTATATAAGATATTACTCAGAGGTTCAAGCGAAGATATCAATTATTCAATGTATGCAATATATGACATTCTCAAGTTGATTTGATCACTCTTAAAAATATTTCACCATACACCTTAGTAGGATTCAAACATACACTGCTGAACGTTTTTAAATACATTGTATATATATGCTCAGAATTATATTGGTGTGTTTAGTCTCTTTTTTTATTTACCTTGGAGATTGTTAAGATTCTTTTTCATAAACCTGGGAGATAACTATAACATATCATTATGGTGAATATTGCACACATGTAACATCGTATTGTTGCTTCATATTTGATGAACATAGAACTGATGCATTATGGGTTACATATTCACAAAATACAAGATGGCCGACCTAAAAATCGTTGGTCGTCTGCATTTGATCAATTAGTGAGTAGTATTTAACCTTCAGCCACTCCATAAACATGGCCGTCAACAGAACTCAGAGACATGAGGTTGCATACTAAAAGCAATAATGCAACAACAAATCATGTTCCAGCATTTTGACAACGAATTAAAAATTGCGTCGAATTGTGTTGACTTGCGTATTATTGTTTGGTCATAAACCGGGTTATCATGTCGCAGTTACCCGCTGTCACGGCTCAGTTCTCGTATCCATGTCCGTTTTCCTTCGTTTCTTGTAGCAATGTGTATGTACCGGACTCTTAACAACTTTCAGCGATACGCTTCTCATGTCCGTCGCACCTTTACACGTTGGATAGTACACACGTTGCCGTGCCGTCACTTCTGTGCGACACAATGGGCACTCTGTAAGTCGTTGTGCACAGTCCCAGCACAATAAATGTCCACATGGCACTAAAGCAGTGTTCAGTTCACTATCAGCACAAACACAACATGTCAAAGTATCGGCAATCTCCTCCAATGTCTCTTCTAGCACCTGAAAAAATACAAAACCATCAGTCTGTTAATTGAATGTGTCAGTTTAAAACAAGTAAATTAAGTTGCAAGTATCCACATTCCAACAATACACTGAATTCTGAGTCTGGGATACTTTTGGTAATATTCTTAAATAAAACTCTTTTTTCTTCAATCTAATACGGTTGTTGTTTAAAAAATAAATTGTTCCTAATGTTCTACCATTGATCAGTAAATATATCAAAGATTCAAAAAAATTCAGCTGTTGAAACCCTATTGGAACTCCTTAATGCTAGTTATTATGCTTTTTTTCTTCTGTTTTTTGAGTACATAATTTTTGTAATTATATACAAATGTCCAAATAAGGTCTGTGCTTTTCAAACTATTTCAACAGCTGATGTCAGATACAATATTGTTACCTGAAATAACCTTACATCGAAAATATTGTAAACTGTATTCTATATTCATTAACAGGTACACCAGATTCGCAATGAACTAAACATCTACACAACAACAATTTAACATAAGGTACAACTATATAAGAATATCCATATGAACATCATTTATAATTACATATAAAGTTCAATGCTCTATGAGACATATCACACTTTACTCATGTTCAACAAACTACATGTATATTTAGCGGCAATCATTAATTATATATATACAACCATGATAACCCTGTGTGTCTTCAAACTGTTCAGCAAATAAACATCATGCACCCATAATTTATATGTCCAGTAAAAATTATAGAGTAGAGTATCACCAAGAAAATATATCAAACTTAAAGATAATTCTGAACAGCGTAGAATCAATACATATCTTATAAACAAAACTATATGTTAAACATGGTAAATGTCTTTCATTATTCTCTTGTAGTACAAATTATCAAATCTAGTTCATGATGAAAACATTGTCCTTTTGCATGTCTTCTCAAGATTTTGTTGTTTATGAGAAAGTTGTCTGCAATATTATTACATATTTATCGACCATTAGAATCTCTAACATTACATACAAATTATGATCTGAGCTGAAGTTCTAGCTATCGTTGGACACACCGCTATTTACACAACTTTTCAATTCAAAAACTTTATTTAAAGATGGTGACCCATTAAGTATACAACTTAACTTCCCTGGGGCCATCCAAACATGTAAACAATACAACATTCTTTCATACAGATATACACAATCACGTTTAAAATTTACCAGTAGCTGCACAGTCATATAAATTAATTTTTAAAATTCTTTCCCATTTTCGAACATTTTCTTAAAACATTCGCTCAAGTGGAAGATCTGTCTGGCCAAACTCAATACATGTGCTAAATTCTGTTACCGGGCTTTTTTACACTTCATGTAGATTGTAACTTGTACTCTTGTCTTAATATGTGCAGTGGCTTCTGTGCCCGAGATTTTCTAATACACCATTCTACATGTACATTAAACCATGTGCTCTTGTCTTATGTGCCAAAACACAATTTATCGTAACCATTAAAATTAACCACCCGGCCTTCCATAAATCTTTCCTCATGTTTCTAGCCCATCGCTAAATGTACAAACTTCTGCAGTTAATTAAATACAAAACTGGTCTAACTTTACATATAGATCAACCATTGATGGGACACTATTGCTCTCAGGCCGGATCTATTTAGTTAAAAGTTCAGAAGAACAATGTTTTAATTCTCTCTGAAAATTTATCTATAACTACACCAGTGTTGCAGCAAGCTATCAAACTTAAATGCAATAATTGAGACCTGCAGCTGCTTCGTTTAAAATCTTTACCTGCCTCAACAATATCTACACAAAGAAATCTTGGCTGCATACACAGATGTACATGTTATACAACAACTGCTGGCTAGATATGTTATACATTGTGCAAGTGAAAAGCACAAGAGAATAATTTAAAGTTATCTTGATGGACTCAAGTAATAACATGTATTAACAAAAGAAATCTTGCTGGACATACAGGTGATAGCTATTATGATAAACCCATTATTTATGCTACAGTAAAAAAAATGCAAGTACAAAATAAGTCAACATTATAAAACTCGTTATCTATACAGAATCAAATGTACACAATTTTGAAACCTTGATGTATGTACAGAATTAAGACAAACTATTTAGGGTTGAGTGGAAAAAACATTGTAACATTCATTCGAATTTCATATAAACTGCTCAACTCCTAATAAAATTTAGCAGGAAAAAAACGTGTTATTTTCACAATACTCAAAGTGTGAGAAAACAACAACGCAAAGAAAAACACAAAGAAAAATTTAAAGAACATCTAAAAAGATATAATTTTCGCAGACAAGATTATTAACAATTTTACTTCAATATATATCGACCGTAGAAAGGGAGAGGAAATCTTGGTCCAAAATCAGTAGCAACTTTTCGGTTCTTAAAATTGTAGATATGTACATGCTGTGCGATTGGAAACTGTCTTCATTCTAATCATATTGAATCTATTATCACATAGACCTTCATTGTTAAATTACTACACATCTATTCTAATCACACTGCCATAGCTGTGAATATACGCTAGTTTTTAACCCTTGACTACACTTGTACAATAGACAATGAACATAAACAATCCTGCATATTTTATAGAATTTAGAGCTATAAATAGACATGACTGTGATAGAAAGTACAGTGTATAATTCTATATGTATCTTGTAGGGACATAGCAGTCATGAGCATGGTAATTAAATTCTATATGAATCTAGATGGGACTAAAGTGTGCAGACTATGGCTAAAGGTTATTGAGTGTTTGCAGAATAGAATTTTGATAGAAACATTGAATCTGATAATTGTAATGTGTTTTTCTTTCTACAAGTTAATTATAACCCATACAGAGGGCATGTCAGTGATTTATTTCAGGTTCATATCAAATAGCAAGTTGTAGACTGTAAGGGGTTAACACAGGCCACGAAACCTTAGTAACAAGACCACCTTTAGCTCTGTTGAAAACTGGTTAACAGCTCCTTAATTCGGCATTGACTTGTAAAACAATGAGCCAATCCAGTAAAACTATCAGCAATTTCACAATACATGTGGTTACAGAACAAACAAATAATTTCGACTTGTGTAAAACTAGACTTTCTTTCTCTACTTAGTATATGTATACAAGTTTCACAATCGAACTAAAATAAATTAGTATAAACTAAGTGTACTTTACATGTATGGCAGCTCTTTACAAGATAAACATCATCTGTGTTGAACAGACTTAAGTACAGGAAGGAAATGTACCATAAAATATGTCCACATCTAAATTAAACTACTTGACATTGCCCACTCTCATAAAGTAACTTCCTAAGTAGAGTGTCTAACATCTCTTTAACTTACACTTATTCTTGTACCAGTACTGGGCTCGATTTCGTAATCACTAAGTCAGTTCACTTATACTTTAACTTCAGCTTACACTTAAAGCGCATTTCACATTGAAATTAGGGCTAAGCTTATGGCCAACAATTAAAGCCGAGGTGTAGGAATTAAATCCAAGTCTGTTATGGATTAAACCTTATGTCGCTATATGTTTACACACATTTTAGCCTGTCGAACGCCGAATGTTCCTTGTGTAATTCACTTTGTTAGAGAAAAGCACATATAAACATGTACAAGGGAAAGCAAATACATGTAAGAGGAAACGTTGTTAAGTTTACAAATTTTATATACGCAAACACCTACTTAAACATATCCAGCGTAACAGTCAAAATTAATGTACTATATGTATTTAATTAATCATCTTAAGTTAAATTGGGTACCTTGTTACACTTTATATTGAATACATTTAGCAACAAAACATATTACCCACTGTCGGGCAAGGATTCCCAAGCTAAACAAGCATGTCTATTAGATGGCACGATGACGGATCTTCAGGACATACACTGAAAACTTGTCATCATGTCGTCAAACCTGTATTAAGACCACATTTTACAGGGTAGAACGTGGGCAACAACTGCCGACGTAACTGTGATCTATTTTTCACTACTGAACCGTTCTTTTTGCTAGGAACTTCTCTTTTTTTCTGATAGTGTATGAATGTTTTGTACTGATACAGTGTATAAATAAATAAAAAAGTTAAAACAAATCTGTCGTAACTCTAAAAAAAGATGAAAAATTAAGGCAGTTTATAAAAACACAAGAGTTTTCTAGTCAACCCTAGACATTTATTGGATCTTTGAAAACAACATTTTCTAGATGCGGATTTGCTTAGCTCCAAATACAGACCATGCATTCATAATTATCACAATCACAATCAGCGTATATATAGCCCAGCAGCTTGTTTGTTTCTATGCCGTGCAGAAACCGTAACTAATAGAAACTTTTTCTCGCTGCAATCAATACTGCTGCATAACCTACTTCTAGTTCATACAGTTAGCGCCAATAGCAACAATCTAGGACAGATTTGCACACATATTGCAGTAGCTGAAGCACCCATTCATTAGGTTTCCAGCGGAGAACAAAATACAACCCGGCAGCTTTGAGGCAAAAAATACAACCGGCAGCTTTGAGGCAAAAATCTATCAATGCACAAATTGTATCTACACTGTCTTGTTATTGTGATTTGGTTGAGTTTCGTTCTGTTGAAATACTGTACTGTATGTCAAAAAAATAATCTGATTTAAGTGCCATATTTACAATTATTGTCTGAACAAAATTAATGTGTACACATGATTGTACAGTAGGTGATTTTGGCACACCTGCAAAAAAATAATTATCCCTCATTGGAACAAAATCCATATAATTTCATCCTTACTTATTGGCTTAAAGTTTCTTGTTTCACTCAAATCAATCGATTTCGAGCTTGGGGTTGTTCTGATTGCACATTTCTAAAAATACCAAAAGTAATAAATCCCACTACGCCACAATGTGTATGCAATGTACAGTAACAGTAGACCGTATAGCATCTAACAAATGGCTTTCTTTCAGCATCATTCATTGAGAGGTTTTGGTTAGGAGAATCTGTTACTGCAGAAAAGTGTTATTTCCTTCCCCCAATAAAAATCAAGGGTAGCTGAGATTGGTGGAAACAGTGTACAACTGGCTGTTTACGCAACCTATAAAACATTGTAAATTTGCGCAACATGTTGAAACTGAACTTTTTAAGAAAACCCGGCACCCAGAAAAATGTTGGCACTTGACATGATGCATGGTGACCTATAATCATATTCTAGAGTTACCTGTATCAATCCCGGAATATATATCTTTTTTAGGTCAGATATTATTAACTTTCTGAGTAAAATGTTTTCCTTAAGTGTTATCCACATCATGATTTTGTTTAAATTCAGTTCTGAGTAATCATTATAGTTGATGTATACCGCATTTATTCCATCAGTAAGCTCTTTTTTACCTTGGATATGAATGCTTTTTTTGGGGGGGAAAGATCATATATCTCCTTTAACAGGTAAGGGAAATCGATGCTAAAGTCATTGAAGGTTTTCTGCTTTACCTTCTAATTTGTTATGTACACACCTAAAAAAAAAGCGGTCATGTGAAAACCACAAAATTTAAACCAAATAGTCAAAAGCTTTACTGCATGTATTTTTTATTGATTTATTTCACCTTTGAAGGTAAATATGACATAACACTTTGAACCCACTCAATGTGACTCCTATAACTAGGGGACCAATCCTGTATCTGATCTACCTTAACTTTTGAAACCTTCATAGCAGAACCTCTCATTCTGACCACCCCTGATTAATAATTCATAGCAGAACCCTCTCATTCTGACCACGCCTGAATAATGATTCATTGCAAAACCTCTCATTATGACCACCCCTGAATAATGATTCATTGTAAAACCTCTCATTATGACCACCCTTGAATAATGATTGACAGCAAAACCTCTCATTACGGCCACCCCTAAAAAATAATTCACAGCCAAACCTCTCATAACAATTGCCCCTGCAAAATGCACCCTAATAGTAAATAAAATCACCTTTTGATAGATAGTATATGTGTGTGTTTTTTTCTTCATTACTGTTGAGTCATTTCCCAATAGGACCATTATTCTAGCATTCTAAGTTAAACTTTTTTGTTTAATATGTTAAAATCATAAGTAACAAGATCACTTTTCACCAGTCCTAGCTGAGGTTAGATCATTTTATTTCTCTGCTTTTCTCTGCACTTCAAACCCTTATTTTCTGAGATTATGTTTACTAATGTATATCACAGTAAAACAACAACCATTTCTTAGGATTAAGCCAGCTTGACAAAATTAGCCCTCATAAATTGAAACCTAAAATAGATGTGAGCAAATGTTGAAACTAAAACCGAAACCATGCAGGCACTTTAACTGTAACAGGAAAATATAATGTTCATGCTTGGTAAACCAGTATTGGATCAGCCACTGGTTTAGACATACTTGTAAGCAAACGTCATAAGTCACATGGAATTGAGTCATCTGGTATAACCACTTTGTAAACCACACCCACATATAGGACTTGGAGACAATATGGATTATGAGGTAGAGGTTTTTAGAGACGGTATATATACATGTTGACTTTCGCGGAAGTATGAGCCCCAACTATAATCTGGAGATTTTATTCTTCTTTTTTGATAATTTCTTTTTTCTTCCTTTCTCTTTTCTCTCTCAAATTCAGCCAATTCAATGGTTACATAATTATAGTTTCAAATATCAATTTAATGACGCACCAAATTCAACAGAAAATGACATACACAGGGAATGACATCAACAGAGAATGACAAGGTTTTAACTCATTAGTTAATGAAACAATCAGCATCAACAATATTTTTAGTT